>OBWW01000253.1_pt1 | contig 52568 bp, 44 predicted proteins | sample 1538091 | NCBI WGS metagenome assembly OBWW01 (sample SAMEA2580125, study PRJEB22360) | human gut metagenome | biome: human gut; feature: human-associated habitat; material: faeces | place: Denmark | collected 2008/2010 | reverse complement strand
GGGATGCTCCTCGCGTTCTTCTCGGTGGGCGGACTTGCGCACGGCCTCATGACCGGCGAGCTCACCGGTGCCCTGGCGACGCCCCTGAGCTGGGTGCCGCTCGCCTGGCCCGCGCGCCTGGGGTCGCTCGGGGTAGAGGCCTTCATCGACGCCGCACGCGCGGCGGGCCCTCTCCTCACGACTGCGCTCGCTGGCCTCGTGCTCACCCTGGCAACCGCCGCCGTCCTTATCGCCTGGTTCCGCCGCTTCGAGGACGGGAGGGCAGATGCGTAGGAAGCCGCTCACCGCCGTGATCGCCCTCCTCTCCGCAGCGCTCGTCCTGGGCGGGAATGCCCTGCTCGACGCCGGCTGGGGGTCGGCGCTGCGCTCGATCGCCGACCGCGTGCTGCCCAACCCTGAGATCGCCATGTGGGCGCCCGCGCCCGAGCCCGGTAGCCACGCGAGCTCCTACGCCGACGCCACCGGGGCGGGGGCGAACTACGTCTACCTGGTGGACGCGGCGGACGACAGGGGCAATGTCCGAGAGCTCCAGCTCATCTTCTTCGGACGGGAGTCGAACGGCGAGGGCTGGCTCGAGATCGAGACGCGCGGCGGCTCGGGCGTGCGCTACCGCGCGTGCGACGCGGCCGAGCCGCCCGCGGCTGCGCGCAGGGCTCTGGACCGCTGAGCGCGGCGCTAGTACAATTCCGACGGAAGTTTCAGGAGGTCGAACAACATGGCGAGGATACTGGCAGTGGATGATGAGCGGGCGATCCTCGACGCGCTCGCGCGCGTCCTCGGCCGCGACGGCCACGAGGTCGTCAAGGCGGCGGACCCGACGGCGGTCCCGGGGACGGACCTCTCGCGCTTCGACCTCGTGCTCTGCGACGTCATGATGCCGGGGCTCGACGGCTTCGAGCTCGTGCGGCAGATCCGCCCGGACTTCGACGGGCCCATCATCTTCCTGACCGCGCGCGTGGCCGAGGAGGACGCCGTGGCCGGCTACGGCCTGGGCGCCGACGACTACGTCCGCAAGCCCTTCGGGGCCGCGGAGCTGCGCGCCAAGGTCGCGGCCCATCTACGCCGTGAGCGCCGGCCGCGCTCGCACGCCCTCTCCTTCGGGGAGGTGCGGATCGACCTCGGGGCGCGCGGCCTCGCCGTGGGCGGAGAGGCCGTGCCGCTCACGCCCACCGAGTACGCCATCTGCGAGTACCTCGCCCGCCACCCCGGGCAGGTCATGAGCCGCGCGCAGATACGCGAGGCGGTGCTCGGCTGGGAGAGCGACGCCGACGACGCGGCCATATCCATGCAGGTCAGCCGCGCCCGGAGGAAACTCTCCGAGGCCGGCGCCGATCCGATCGCGACCGTCTGGGGGATGGGGTACAAGTGGCAGCCCTGAGGACCGGGGCGCGAGGTCGCGGGGGCATGCCGCTCTCCTTCGTCATCGCGCGCTACTTCGCCTACGCGTTCGCGGCGGTCGCCACGGCGTGGCTCGCCTCGTTCATGGCGCTCTCCGCGGCGATCAACGCGGGCTTCGTCTACGAGGCAAGCTGGGGGCCGGCCAATGCGCGCGAGGTCGCGGAGGGCCTGGCACGCGACGGCGTCTGCGGGCAGCAGGACGTGCCGACGGCGTACCGCTGCCTCATCCTGAACAAGGACGGACACGTGCTGATGACAGACCTCGAGGGCACGCGGCTCGAGGACGCGACGGAAATGGCCCGTGCGGCACTTGCCGTGGATCCGGGCACAGTGGAGATCGAGGGCGGGGGCTCGGGCCTCCCCGCTCAGGGGCGGCGGGGCCTGCGCACTCGTCAGCGAGTACCTGCCGCAGTGGGTCTCGCGCGACCTCGCCGGCCTGCTTCCCGACCCGCAGAGCCTCATGCTCGTCGGCGCCGCTGCGGGCAGCGCGCTCGCGCTCGCGCTCGTGGCGCGCCGCGCGAGCCGCGTGATCTCGCGCAAGATGGCGCCGCTCGCGGAGGCGGCGGGGCGCGTCGGCGCGGGGGATCTCGACTTCGCGGTCGGCAGCACCAACGTGCGCGAGGTGAACGACGTCCTCGCCGCGATGGACGCCATGCGGGCCTCCCTCGCCGAGTCGCTCGAGGCCCGCTGGGCCGCGGAGCGGGGGCAGCGCGAGCAGGTGGCGTCGCTCGCCCACGACCTCAAGACGCCGCTCACCGTGCTGCGCGCCAACGCCGACTTCGTGGCGGAGGAGCTGGAAGACGAGAAAGACGCCGACCTCGCGGCCGCCGCGCGCGACATAGCCGGCGGTGTCGAAAGGCTCGACGGCTACGTGCGCCTGCTCATCGAGGCCTCGCGCGGGTCCGGTGGGGCCGAGAGGGCCCCCATGCGGCCGGCCGAGCTCTGCGAACAGGTCCTCGCCGAGGCCGCCCAGATCGCCCGGGCGCGAGGCATGACGCTCGACGCGGCCACGGGCCCCGCCGTCGCGGACGCGCCCGAGGCCCCGCTCGACCGAACCGCCCTGGCGCGAGCCGCCGCGAACCTCGTGGCAAACGCCGCCGAGCACGCACGCTCGCGCGTGGCTGTCTCCTGCGACGTCGCGGGCGGGCGCCTCGTCATCGAGGTTGCCGACGACGGACCGGGTTTTTCTCCCGCCGCCCTCGAACGCGGCTGCGAGCGCCTCTTCACAGACGACTCCTCCCGCTCCTCGCGCGACGGAGGCCGCCACTACGGGCTCGGCCTCCACGTCGCCTCCGAGGCCGCGAGCGCCCACGGGGGCTCCGTCTCGCTCGCTAACAGCCCCTCGGGCGGCGCGGTGGCCACCATCGCGGTCCCCCTGTGAGAGCCTAATGACTCAGGCCCTCAAACCGGCGTGCCTCGCAATCAAACGCTTCCCGGATAATAATGCCCGTTGCAGGGATCGCCCTGTCTAGTCGCCGCCCATGTGCATGAGCATGTCGGCGATGCGAGTCGCCATCTCGTCCGCCGCTGCACGGATGTTAGCGACCCAGGACGCAAGGCCGGCCTGATCGGATGCCTCCGCTTCAAGTACGTCGCAGTTCGCGGTCACCGCCATGAGCGGGGTGACGAGGTCGTGCGAGGCGGTGCAAACGAACGCGCGCTCCCGCGCCTCGGCCTCCGCCACCGGTCGCATGGCGCGTCCCGTTGCCGACCACGCCACGGCGAGCGCCGCGAGGAAGATCGCGATGCAGGAGGCGAGGCACCCCAGCCCGAGGCCGCATAGTCATCGCCATATCGAACGGCGTAAGTGTTGAGCACCGACTCAATGGCTTCATTTTGATCCTCACGGGTAAAGGCCGTAAGGTCGACCATTGAGGTAAAGTTGACGTACGGGGAGGCGATCCCCGTACACCCTCTCAAGCATCGATCGCTCGAAGCGGTTGTATGCGGGGATCGCCTCCCCGTACGTCAACCTGGTGCCAACTTCGGGAAAATCGCTGCGTTCCATATGGTCTCCTATCATTTAAATCGAGCGTTGATTCTTTGGCGCGCGTCGCCGGCGCTGCACCCCACAACAGCGGTTATTGTTTTCGCGTGGGTGTATCGCCTAGTACGCAGGGCGCAGGTCTAGCCTGAAATCCCCCTTGGCGATGGCGAGGCTGTAGTTCGACACGGCTAAAATCACGACGCCCATCAAAACCAGGCCGCAAGCGGCAATCAGCTGTTCCGACGAAAAGCCGAGGGCCTTCTTTCCGTCATCGCACGCCATCTCCGCTACGGCTTCGATTGGCGAAATCGTCGGGATGCCTACCGCCTGTCTAGCATTGTTCATGGTTATCTCCTTCGCTCTTTTCCATTGCTTCGGCCCTTATTTTCAACCGCCATCGGAATTTCGTCTCCTCTGACAGGCTTTGATTACCTACAATTTCATAGGTAATAATGCTGTTTATGGAGGGCCTGCCATGTCTAGGACATTTACCGAGGAGGAGATCTCCGAGTTAAAGGAATCCGGATTCGCAGCGAGCGGCACATCGAGAAGCAGGATCCTGTCCGTCCTCGACCTTCTCGTCCGATTCACTGACGAGAGAACGGGCATATCCGCATCGGAAATCGCACGCGTCATAGGCATCTGCTCCGAAAAGCCGACGTCGGAGAACGCCATCCTCAAGGACCTGCACCAGATAAGCGAAAGCATGCCAATGGGGATCCGCGTAGCGATACCAGGCCACGGCGAGAACGTCGGGTTCAGGGCCGTGAACAAGCCCTTGTCGTCCGAGGAGGCGATTCTCATCTCGGACGTGCTGGGGACGAGCTCCTTCATCGGCGAGGGGCAGAAAGACGAAATCTCCTCGAAGGTGCTTGCATTCTCTTCCGACTACGACGTCGACGAAAGCGTGGAGACCGTGTTCGTCGACCGCAAGGCCGGCAAGGACACTGACGCGATTTTCAGCGTCCTCCATGCCGCATCTCAAGCGATTCGGACGAACGAAAGGATGGCCTTCAAGAAGCAGGTTCACCTAATGAACGGATCAATCGTAAAAATCGGGCCGTACGAGGAGGACCCGGTGGCGATCGTGTTCAGCTTCGGCAGATACTACCTCGAGATCATGCATGTCGACGAAAGCGGTTCCTCAAGCCCCTACTTCCACCGACTAGACGATATCGTAGACCCAGTTGTCACCGGAAAGCCGCTGTCGGACTATGAAAAGGTCGAAGCGCTGAGGACGCGGGTTGTCGCGGACACGCGCCAGCGGATCGACATGTTCGGCTCGGACACCGCCAGGACACTGTTCCTCAAAGTCTCCGGCAGTCATGCCAAGTACGTTTACGAAAGGTTCGGCCACGACCTCAAGTTCTGCCATATCGACGAGAGCGGCGGAGACAATGTCGTCGGCTACGCCTGCGTCAACGTGATGCTGTCACCCACTTTTTTCAGGTGGCTATTCGGAATGGGCGGCGCGGTGAAGCTGGCGAAGCCGAAGGGAAAACGATGGGTCGGGAGCTTCCCGAATGCCGCCGCCTCCGACTTCGAATCCTATATGCGAGATTACGAAGCGGTCGCAGAGGGCTATAAAGCCGCACTGGAAGCTGCTATTTTGCAATTGGCCTGAAAAGCCGCCAACAAGAAAACAACCCCAATCGACTCGATTCGGAGAGCAAAGACACCCTTTTAAAGGCTTTGACCTGCGGGACGGAGCAGAGATGAACGACAGTAGCCAGATTATCTACAACGTAAAAAAGACCGCGACAAGAATAATCCAAGAGTATTTAAAGCTATGGGTCAAAGAAAGGTGCCCGGATAGTGAAAGCTGGACAAGGCAGGTTGAGTCCATTTGCGACGAGGCGCGCCGCAGGGGCGACGAGAACCCTCGCTTTAAGCCTAGCTATGACGCGGTAACCGCGCCACTTGACCGCGTTGGTCTCGAGAAAATGGACATGGGCAGCTGGGACCTAACCGCGCTGCGAACGATCGTCCTGCACATTCACCCCTTGGGCATATGGCTCTCTAAAGAGCAATACGAGCTCTTCGTAAAAATCGTGGATGACAAAAACTACGATTCGCACGAATCGACAAACGAACCCATGGAGTACGTCAAACCGTGGTCATGCGAGGCCCTTGACCGCATGGAGCTTTTTGTGAAGAGCGCAAATAGCTCGCTGAAGGAAAGCCATTACAAGGAGTATTTCGAAGAGTCCATCAAGATGATCCGAGAGACGCGAGAAAGGAACAGGGAGGAATACGATGCGCGCTATGCTCAAATAGCGGAGCTAAAACGACAAGCGGAAACCGAGGCGCATGACATAGCGACATCTCGCGATCCCCTGAATGCCTACGGCGCCGCATTTCCGAAATGGATCTGCAAACTCCCTAACGACTCTCGCGCGTCCTTCCACCTTTGGCACAGCTTCAATGAGGCATTAGTGGCCGAAGGATTTACACTCGCAGCATCGAACCTCGCGGATGCGTATTATTCAGGTGATGAAATCACTCCCGTCGACTACGAAAAGGCAGCCTACTATTTTGAAAAACGGGGCGTAGATGGCCTCATGTGGTATCAACGAATCCAGTATGCCGGATTACATTTGCGTGGCTTGATTTCGAACGCCTCAGCCGATAGGGGCAATGCCATTCTTTCCGAAATGGAATCTCCCTCGATGAAGCTGCGCCTTGCAAGGGAGTATCTATTCGGCAGATGGATACCGAAGAATTATGCAAAAGCGGCCGCGCTTTACGAGGCTTCCCCCACAAAAAGAGCGACCCCTGAATCCAATTCAAGCATCATGACGCCACAGGACTATGCAAACCTCGCAAGTCTTTATTTGGCCGAATTGGCAAATGAACCCTCACCTGGGAAAGGAAGCGAGATAATCGCCGCACTGGAAGATGCCCTTCGTGGCACCGATTCAACGCTCCAGGCCTATCAAAACGAAGACGGCTTTACTTTCTACCGGGTGATAACTGCTGGCGGCAAAAACCATCGAAAGACACAGGGTTGAGATAGGCGGCATCGTTTGCTTCTGATTCGGCGCCGATGTCTACGCCGCTCGCCTGCCTCCCATTGTCAAAACGCTAGCTATGGCGAACCATGTCCCAGCGGGTGGGTACCATTTACCCGGGCGCACCTGGGGCAACGGGCTGAAAACCTGTGCAAGGTCGCTCGCAGAACACGCAACATCAAACACGACAAAAGAGGCGAACGACAGATGCCGGACCCCGGACGACAGCACCGCGGAAGACGAGCATTCCGTCCACAACCGAACAACTCCAGCTACTAGGCAGGCGCCCGCATGGGCGCCTTTTACTTTTCGGGAACTTAGCTGCCAGCTAAGGCACGCGGCTCATGGCCGTTTCGTGAAGGCACGACCAGCTCGACCCAGCTCGACCCGTCTCCGCTCCCGCCGTGCTCACCAATCGACATCAGGCGGTTCAATCGTCGTGCAGACGAAAAGGGACACGGTGCCGTGCGGTGTGCTCGCGCGGTGCCGCACGGGAAGATTGGAGGAACCATGGTACACACAGCCGAATGCGTCGCGCCCGAGGGCAACCAAGATCGCGACGAATGGATAACGGTAATCGAGATGCAGGAGTACATGAGGGCAAGCCGAAACAAGGCATACGGCCTCATCTGGTCGGGAGAGATCGACTCGTACAGGCTCGGAAGGAAGCTCCTGGTGTCGAGGGCGTCAGTGGACGCCCACATCGAGTCGAGGAGCGGCAGGAAATGACGGCGGCGACCGTCCCGGGAGCTGCTCGCGGCCGGGCACGCGAGGGAGTCTCGAGACGAAAGGAGCTCAGGCACGCCCTCGTGGATGGTGTCACTGCGCCTCTGAATCAGGTTCATACAGACAAAGGCAAGCTTCGGGTTGTTATCGCAAACCAGCTCCGACGATAAATTCTCGTGTTCCGTAATCTTGAAGAAGCTGCGAATCTATTTCAGGGGCACTATCAACAGCGGTTTCATCCCGTTCCCCTCTTGCACTCACCGCCAGCACACGCTATAAGGTTGTTGGTGGCTCATTAAGCTACCTCCAAGTGCCGGGGGAGTCCCCCGGCTATTTTTTTATCCATTCCATTAGGAGTCCCCATTGGCCAAGGAGCTCAGCATCTTCGTCGACGAGAGCGGCGACCGCGGCGGCAAAGCTCGCTACTACCCGCTCGTACTCGTCTTTCACGACCAGGAAGGCAGCATCGCTGAGGCGGTCACGGGCTATGAGGCCAAGCTTGTCAGGGCCGATCTCCCTAACATTCCGTTTCACTCCGAGCCTCTCGTGAACGGGCACAAGGACTATGAGTTTCTTGACATCGAGCAGCGCAAGGTTATGCTCGCCCGTTTCTCCTCGTTCGTCCGCAAACTTCCCATTTCCTATATCACGTTCGTCTACCACCGCAGCCAGTTCGAAGACCCGGCAAGGCTAATGGAACGTATGGGGCGCGATATCTCCTCTGCCATGATTGAACACCTGGGCTTCTTTCAATCCTTCGACGATGTGAAGGTTTACTACGACAACGGTCAGGACATTGTCATACAGGCGCTTGACCGCTCGGTGGGCAAGGTCCTCTCAAAAGGGGTCGTCCGACGCCGCAAGACCTCGATGACCGATTACCGCCTCGAGCAAGTGGCGGATTACCTCTGCACCATCGAACTTGCCTTGGTCAAGTACGAGGCCAAGGAGAACGGTGAGACGTACAACAAGTTCTTCGGAGGTATAGGTTCTTTCAAGAGGAACTGGTTCAAGCAAGCCCGCAGCAAGCGGATATAGGTGGTTCCGCAGTCTCGCAGGGAGCGGTCGTCTCTCCTCCGGCCAGGGCCCCAAGCGACACGCTTCGAGCAGCGATAGCGAAACGCAAGCAACGGCGTCGCGGGCGCCTCGTGCGCCATAGTGTCCATGTGGTCATCTCCTATCGTCTCAGCGTGGTAGCTGAAGATTCTAGGCGCTGGCCACACCCCTTTTCCGGGGCGCCAACACCAACGTTTAGCACACAAGGAGTTTGACGAGATGGCTCAGCAAGTATTGAATCTATCCGCCCATGCAGCCACGTCGAATAACTCCAGATTGGGGTAACTGACCGTTTCGCCCGTTTCTTTAAGACAGGCCTCCGCGGCGTTGCACAGCGAGCTCGCGAGCGACGCCGCATCAACGCGGAACGTCACGCTCTTAGTCGCACGCATCCCGCTCTTGGGCGACGGCCAGGAAGAGCAGAGGGCGTTGCACCCGTGGAGGACAAGCTCGAACTTGTAGTCGTAGTCGAAGCTCTCGTCTTTCTCGGGAGCATCGACCGACACATCGTAGTCGCCTGAATGCAACAGGGAGCACCGGAGCTTCCAGCACATCTTCCCATTAAAGATTTGACCTGGAATCGTTTCACCTTCGTTCGAGGGGTCTCCCGAAAACAGGAAGTCGTTTGCCGCCCAGTCATCAAACCACTTCACATACTGCCGCCCCGCCGCTCTCTTCCCGTTATGAAGGACGAGATTGGGATAAAGAAGCTGCCCCATGGCGTCGGGAATGGTAAGAGAAGACATAAGGGCTGGGATAAGGCAGTCTTTCTCAACCGCATTTCTAATCGATTCGACGAGTAGCTTCATTTTGATGCCTCAAAAAGTCTATGCGGTCTTATGCGAAGAAACGGCCGATCGGCCATGAGCCGAGCGTCGTTCGTGCCTCTTCGTCAAGTGACGCTCTGAGCGCAGAGGCCATGTCCGAGTCTCCGCGCAAGGCTGCTGCGCATGCTTTCGACAGCGCACTATCTGAATTCAGCTGGATTGCCATTAACTCAGATTTCTCCTCGCTAGTAAGATCTCGCTTTCGAGCGGCAATTTGATATCGATTTATCAGGGTTGCCTCTCGATCCGCAAAAGCTTCCAGGGCGTCTACGGTCATCTCGCAGCATTTCAGCAACTCTTCCTTACAGCACGCATCTTGATCGTAGGCTGATAGCATTTCAAGCATCTTGTCGTTGACGTAGGCAGAGCTAACTTCGGTGACTGGATACTGCTTCAACGTAGCGGCAAACACCTCGGCATCGATATTGGCAAGCCTCATATAGTCCTGCATCGTTTGGACGAACAGAGGCGCGACGACTACGGGGGCATCCCCCTCGCCCCGGAAGAACACCGAGACCGTCAGGTCATCCAGTCGAAGCCCATCGACCATTCGGTACATATCTTCAGATACTTGGTAAAACACGAGCTTAATCGGATGGTTCCCCAGATTGATATATCCGAATCCGTTTTGCCGATCCTTGTAGTGGAGGGGTGCGTTCTCAACCAATCCCTTGTAAATTGTCTCGATGTTTCTTAAATCCTGAGTGGTCAACGCACTGATGTCGAGCTCTGGCTTGTAATGAAGAGCGTCGACAACCCGCTTGATAATCTCCAGCGACTGCAATCGACTCTCAAGGGCGTCGAGGTCGCCTCCGCTCAACTTGCACCCGCGAGCAAAGCCGCTTCCGTCTATGGAAAGCGTACCGGTTTGCATCAATGCGCGCATGAGGGCCAACTCTTCCATGCGCTCGACAAGAGTTCCGGTCTCGCTGAGGGTGATTGTGTTGGTGGAGAGGCATATGTCGAAACCCCTGAAGAAAACGTGCTCGCCATTCTCATTTTCTCCGGCCATGACCACCGCATTTAGGGAAACATCACCAGAGCTGACGTCATGCCGAGACCCAATCGCGACGCCAACTATGTTTTCAAGCTTATTCAAGGGATACAGCTCTCCCCAGGGGCTCTTCCCGTAGATATACAGCCCGTTCCTGTATGGAGCCAAGCTTGCGGGCGACTCGCCCTCGAGCAGCTCGATTCCAAACTCGCACTCATCAAAGCAAAGGCCGGCGTCCTTAAATTCCTCGATTGTCTTGGGGGCGATGCCAGCGACTGCTCGCTGCTTTGCTCTGTCCTTGACCGCCCTTCTGACAAGCCGCGTCAATTCCGCCGCGTCTGATGGAAGCCGGTCGAAACGCAAAGAGATGCGCTCTTGTTGCTCCGGAATATCGGCCAGAATCTTCTTTAGGTCATAGGGAAGCAAAAGTCTGTAGAAAACCTCCGCTGAACGAGCCTCGCTCCCACAGTAGACGTAAAAATAGATGCAGCCTCCAGCAATGTTGAGATAGTGTCTGAGGTCTGAAACTCGAACTTGCCGCTTAGGTCGGTCCGATTTTCTTTTCGAAGTGGTCCCCTTGACCTGAAGCGGCAACTGGCCTTCAACGGTCTCAATCGTGAAGGAAGAAGACGAGTAGACTTGCAGGTGCCCGTCGGTGCATTCGGTCTTGTCGTTCTCATCTATATACGCATAGACGCAAGCGACATCGCCGAAAGCCTGCTTGACAGCATTGACCGCGTTCTGCTCGATTTTGCGATTGTCCAAGCTTCTCCTTACTGTTTTAGATCGTCAGCAAACCGATGTCAGGCATGTTTCTCACTTGACCTAACTGCCTCGCGATGAATCGCATGGCCCTAGAGGAAAAAGTCCCTCGCGCTCACGATGCGGATGCCGTCGATATCCGTGTCGTAGGAACCCTGCCTCACGACCACGATCTTCTCGTGGTTGTCTCGTATCGACTTCAGAGGGGCGATCTCTCGCTCCCTGGTCTCGCTTGCGAACATCTCGTCAGTCGCCTGCACGTAGAGCACGCGCCCGTCCTTCGTCGCAACGAAGTCGACTTCCTTGCCATAGAGCTTGCCCACATGCACGCTCCATCCTTCGTAGAGCAGCTGGAGATACACGGCGTTCTCGAACAGACGGCCAGTATCCGTGACCCTATAGCCGGCCATCCAGGTCCTGAAGCCGGTGTCGACGATGTACTCCTTTGGGTTCGTCTTGAGGAGCGCCTTGCCGTGCAAATCGTAACGCGTGGCACGATAGAACAGGAAGGCCTCCTCAAGCGCACCCACATACGAGGAAACGGTCTTGTTCGTGGTCTTCGGCCCCGCAGAAGTTAACGCGCCGGCGATTCGACTCGACGAGCACTCGTTGCCGATGTTGTCCGCCAGGAATTCGGCCACATGGCGCAGCAGGGAAGGGTCAGTCACCGCACTTTTGCCCTTCCCGCGCTCACGGTTGACAATATCACGCACGGCGATGGCTTCGTAGACGCCGAACATGTACGCCGAGTGCTGCGCCTGGGTCGTCGAGAGGGATGCGATGGCTGGCATGCCCCCGTACTCAAGGTAACGAGTAAGCATGTCGTCGAAGAGAACGGGATCCCCCTCGGGAGTGAGAGCCACCGAAGTTCCCGATACGAACTCGATTCCGCAGAAGTCGGCGAACTCGGAGAAGGACAGGGGCAGCATCTTTACCTCTACGTAGCGCCCGGAGAGATAGGTGGCCAGCTCGCTCGAGAGAAGATACGCATTCGAGCCCGTGAGGTAGATGTCGCAATCGAAGTCGATCCTCATTGCGTTGACCGCATCCTGCCAGCCATCGATTCTCTGGGGCTCGTCTATGAAAACGTAGGTGCGACCCTTGTCCGACAGGCGCCCGCGAACGTAATCATAAAGCTGGTCCTCCGTCTTGATGCCCGTACCCTTGCTTTCCAGGTTGACGCTCACAAAGCCGCGGCCAGCGACTCCTTCAGACTCGACGGCCATCCTAATTAGATCGAGAAGGCTCGACTTGCCGCACCTGCGCACGCCCGTGATCACCTTGATGAGGTCGGTGTCACGGAAGAGCATCGCCTCCTCGAGGTATCTATCGCGGTTCCTGAGTCTGCCACCCTTCAAAAGCTGCTCCTAAAACTCGAATCTGGTTACACTTTTAGGAGTATCGTAACTCCACGCCACAAGATGAGCAAAGAGCGCACCTCGAGACGGATCGACCAAGGGGATTACGCACCTGCCGGGAGGCAGGGCAGCTTGCTCGATCGACGCGGACTACCAATTGATAAACCCCAAAAGCCGGACCGCACGGCGGCGCTCGTTTCGCTAAATCGGCTTGATGGGATGGCGAATCACGGTCTTGAGCTTCTCCGGCGCGTACTTGCGCGGGTCGGAGAGGTAAATCTCGTGACAGAGGCGGGATTCGGAGAAGTCGGGCGCATATCCCCGTTCCGCCGCAAATGCACGCATGGCGCCTATGATCGTCAGCTCGTCATCGTAAGGCCCGTATAGCAATGGGCGCGGATTCGGAAGATGCCGCGCCCATTGGCAAACACTATAGCATAGAATCGAACGTCTGTTCTACTCCCACTCGATGGTCGCGGGCGGCTTGGACGTGATGTCGTAGCACACGCGGTTGGCGCCGGGAACCTCGGCAACGATGCGGCCGGAGATGCGGGCCAGCACGTCGTAGGGCAGTTTGGCCCAGTCGGCGGTCATGGCATCGCTGGACTCGACGGCACGCAGGATGATCGGGCGCTGATAGGTGCGCTCGTCGCCCATAACGCCGACGGACTTAATGTCGGGCAAAACCGCAAAGTACTGCCAGCAGCTGTGCTCGGAGTTGCGCTCGCCGGTCTGCTCAAACAGACGCTGGTTGTAAGCGTCGAGCTCCTCGCGCACGATAGCGTCGGCGTTCTTGAGGATCTCGAGCTTCTCCTTGTCGACCGCACCGATGATGCGGATGGCAAGACCCGGGCCCGGGAAAGGCTGGCGAAACACGATGTGACCCGGCAGGCCCAGCGCCAGACCAAGCGCGCGGACCTCGTCCTTAAAGAAGTGGTCGAGCGGCTCAATGAGGTCAAAGTGCACGCCCTCGGGGAACGGGATCAGGTTGTGGTGGCTCTTGATGGTGGCCGTCTTGCCGCCCGTCTTGCGAGCTCCGGACTCGATGATGTCGGGGTAGATAGTGCCCTGAGCCAGGTACTTGACCGGCTTGCCATCGGTCTCGAGCTGCTGCGCCACGGCGAAGAACTCTTTCCAGAACTGCGTACCGATGATGCGGCGCTTCTCCTCGGGCTCGGTCACGCCGGCCAGAAGCTCGGCATAACGGTCCTCGGCGTGGACGTGAATAAAGTCGACGTCAAACTGCTTGGTGAAGACCTCCTCCACTTGCTCGGGCTCGCCCTTGCGCAGCAGGCCGTGGTTGATGAACACGCAGGTCATCTGCTTGCCCACGGCGCGGGCGCCCAGCGCAGCCACGACGGAGGAGTCGACGCCACCGGACAGAGCCAGAATCACGCGGTCGTCGCCGACCTTCTCGCGAAACTCGGCCGTCATGGTCTCGACCAGGTTGTCCATGCTCCAGTTGGGCTCCAGGCCGCAGATCTCAAACAGGAAGTTGCTCAGCAGCTGCTGACCGTACTCGGAATGCTTGACCTCGGGGTGAAACTGCGTGGTGAAGATCTTGCGCTCGACGCACTCCATGGCGGCAACCGGGCACACGTCGGTGCTGGCGGTAACGGTAAAGCCCTCGGGTACCTCGGACACGGCGTCGCGGTGGCTCATCCACACAGTCTGCTCCATGGGCGTGGAGTTAAAGAGCTTGGCGCCGGCCGTGCGCGTGATGGTGGCGCGGCCGTACTCGCCCACCTCGGAGTGGCCGACCTTGCCGCCAAGCGTCACGGCCGTGATCTGATGGCCATAGCAAAAGCCCAGGACGGGAAGGCCCAGGTCAAAGATGGCAGGATCGATGGACGGAGCGTCCTCGGCATACACAGAAGCCGGGCCGCCGGAAAGGATGAGCGCAGAGGCGTTCATCTCGCGAATCTCGTCGGCCGAGATGTCGCAGGGGACAATCTCGGAATACACGTTGAGGTCGCGGACGCGACGGGCAATGAGCTGACCGTACTGCGCACCAAAGTCGAGTACGAGGACCTTTGCGGAAGCCTTTTGATCCATGGTTCCCCCTCTTGTTGGCGGGGAGCCGGTGCCCACCCGCGTGAATGAACGAAAATAGCCTTCATAGTGTACACGTTATATGGGGTTTCTCGCCCCTCGCAGCCATCAGCGCACGGCAAACGCACGACCTAGGCCCCTATTTGACGGCAATTGAAGTGTTACCAAACGTTACAGATGATGTAATACGTTTGAACATTGGACGCCCTGTGCCACAATACTGCCGAACGACTCCGCCCTTGCGGCGGCAAATACGATAGGAATACCAGCATGAAGCGCATCCTTCTCATCGCCACGGGCGGCACCATCGCATCGACCGAGGACGGCAACGGCCTCTCCCCCGCCCTGACCGGTGAGGAGCTCGCCCAGAGCGTCCCCGAGATCTTGGGGCTCTGCGAGCTCGACGTCGTGCAGCCCATGAACATCGACAGCACCAATATGCGCCCGAGCGACTGGATGCGTATCCGCGACGTCATCGTCAAGGGCTATGCCGACCACGACGGCTTCGTGATTCTACACGGCACCGACACCATGAGCTACACCGCGGCAGCACTTTCCTATCTGATTCAGGACAGCCCCAAGCCCATCGTGCTCACCGGCTCGCAAAAGCCCATGGGCAACCCCTTTACCGACGCCAAGCTCAACCTGTACCAGAGCCTGCTCTATGCGCTCGACGAGCATTCGCACGATGTGTCGATCGTGTTTGGCGGCGTCGCCATTGCCGGCACGCGCGCCCGCAAGCAGCGCACCATGAGCTTTAACGCGTTCATTAGCGTCAACTATCCGCCCATTGCCTACATCCGCAACGACCGCATTGTGCGCAACGGGCTCCACGGCACTCATCAGGGCGAAAACCCGGTGCGTTTCTACGACAGCATCGACCCGCGCGTATTTGTACTCAAGCTTACGCCCGGCGTAAACCCGGGCATCCTCGACGCCCTTGCCGATAGCTACGACGCCGTGATTCTGGAGACCTTTGGCATTGGCGGTATTCCCGAGTTTGGCGAGTCGGGCGAGTCGTTCCAAGAGGCAATTTTCCGCTGGGTCGATTCGGGTCGCACCGTCGTTATGACCACGCAGGTCCCCGAAGAGGGCCTCGATCTGGGCATTTATGAGGTCGGCCGTGCTTACGCCAATCATCCGGGCATTCTGCGCGGCGACGACATGACCACCGAGACGCTCGTGGCCAAGACCATGTGGGCACTCGGCCAGTCACGCGATGCGGCCGAGATCCAGCGCCTGTTCTACAGCCAAGTCAACCACGACCGCATCCCGATGGCGTAATCCCTAAGGCAGTTCCACTTATCGCAGCCTCAAACGACAGGTGGTCCCCCTCGGGCCGTGCAAAAATCGGAGTATTCTGCAATTTCTCCGCCGGAGACATAGAATCGGCCGATTGTTAGACGAACTTTTAGGGCGAAGAGGCCGTCTAGTAAATATTTATTCCACATTTTTATTAAGCGTGTGGATTAACTACTGTCAAAAAGGCAAAGCCAGCCGCTCGAGCTACCATCTACGGCTGAACAAGTGCTGAATACTCGCGATTTTGCACATCGAAACCAGGGGGACCCGCCCAAAGAGCGTCAATTAGCAGCGAGGAACGCCCTATTCGATACCCTCGAGAAGTTCTGACACCGTCATGCCGAGTGCGGGCGCGATCTTAAATAGAACCCTGAGCGTGAAATTTGCCGTCCCATCTTCGATTCGGTCGAGGTAGGGTCGGCTGATTCCTGTCGCCACACAAAAATCAACCTTGGAGATACCAAGGTCTCTGCGTGTCTCTTCGACCCGCCTGCCAAGAATCTGTTTCGCACGTTCGTCCATGCAGACGAGTTTGAAATGGAGCCGAACATAAACGTAAACTATAGTTTACGTTTTGCCGAATACACAGGAGTTTTCTATGTCGGGTTCTTCGGTCCGCATGTACCGAGCCACGCTTCGCACAAACAGCGTGCCGCCCAAGCTCGTCGTCGTTGAAGCTGAATGTCTTTCGCCCGATGAACGCACAGCATTTGCATTGCTATCAAGTCGCGTCGCCGCCGTTCTGGTCCCTTGCCCGACGCAAGGTGAACTTGCCATCCAATGCCAGGCGCACAGCTGCTCGCTCAATCAGGCTGCCGTAATCGCAACCAGCCAACGAGGCCTGCCGCTCCTTTTAGAAGCCGGTATCGCACTCGCCCTTCGCGGCGCCGGATACGAAAACGAGGCCGCCGCCGATGTAGTCTTTCAACCACGATCGAGCGGCGGCCTCGCAGCAGCCATTGAATATGCGTGCAGGCTCGTTGCCTAAAAGGACAAGCTAGAAACCAAAGCCAAAGCCCGTTCCGGTAATCGCCGAGTACATAAAGTAAACGTTGATCACGTTGAGGAACACACCCGTGATGCAACCGTTGCGCAGGTAGCGCTCGCACACGATGCGCGCCATGGCGGCGGAGTCATCATTGTTCTTGGCCTGGCGTCCCGCCGTAAAGTACGTTGCCACGCTCAGCAGCAAATTGAGCACCGGCAGTGCCAGCAGCTCGTAGCTCTTACCCCAGCGCGTCACCTCGCCGGCTGCGTTAAACTTCGTTGCCACCTCGGGGCCAATGTTGGGGATCACAAACGCTGCAACCACCAGCGGAATCACCGCAAGTACGAGCAGCGCAATACCCATGTAGCCAGCTTTTTTGCCATATTTAAACATATGCGTCGTCCTTACACGTTAAAGCGGAAGTGCACGACGTCGCCATCGGCCATGACATAGTCCTTGCCCTCAATACGCAGCTTGCCGGCGGCCTTGGCGCCCTGCTCGCCGCCGAGCTCGATGTAGTCGTCATAGCCAATAACCTCGGCCTTAATAAAGCCGCGCTCAAAGTCGGTGTGGATGACGCCGGCGGCCTGCGGGGCGGTCGCGCCCTGACGAACCGTCCAGGCCTTGACCTCCATCTCGCCAGCCGTAAAGAACGACTGCAGGCCGAGCAGCTTGTAGGCTGCTTGCGCGAGCACGTCCAGGCCGGGCTGCTCCAAGCCCAGGCTCTCCAGGTAGTCGGCGGCGTCCTCGGGATCGAGCTCGGAAAGCTCGGCCTCGATCTTGGCGCAGATGGGTAGCGGCTTGACACCGTCGATGGGCGCCAGGTCCTCGTTGAGCATGTCCTCGTCTACGTTGGCCACATACAGGATGGGCTTCATAGTAAGCAGGAACAAGCCCTTGGCAGCAGCGCGCTCCTCGTCGGTCATCTCCATGGATGCGGCGCGCTTGCCCTCGTTGAGCCAGGCGAGCAGGCGCTTGGCCACCTCGAACTTGGGCATGAGCTCCTTGTCGCGCTTGGCCTCCTTCTCGAGCTTGGGCAGTTGTTTCTCGAGCGTGCCCATGTCGGCCAGGATGAGCTCGGTCATGATGGTGTCGGCATCGCCGGCGGGATCGACGAACTCGCCCGTGCGGCCCACCTCGCGCATGACGTTGGGGTCCTTAAAGTAGCGCACGACCTCGCAGATGGCGTCGGTCTCGCGGATGTTTGCCAAGAACTGGTTGCCCAGGCCCTCGCCCTCGTTAGCGCCCTTCACCAGACCTGCGATGTCGACAAACTCGACCGTCGCCGGCACAATGCGGCCGGGGTTGACGATGTCGGCGAGCTTTTGCAGGCGGCTATCGGGCACATCGACGATACCCACGTTGGGGTCGATCGTGGCGAACGGGTAGTTGGCGGCAAGGCCGGTCTTTTTGGTAAGCGCGGTGAACAGCGTCGACTTGCCCACGTTGGGCAGGCCCACGATACCGATGGAAAGGGACACGACAGCTCCTTTTGGTACAGGTACTTCAAACTTCATAAGTATAGCGCCGCCGCAGCATCCGGGCGAATCCGGACACCACGGCGGCGCAAATGAAGCAGAGATGCGTGAGGGTTCTAGACAGTAGCCCTTACTTAAGCTCGGGCCAGAAATCCTTGTTGGCCTCGATGAGCTCGTCCAGGATCTGCTTAGCAACGCTTGCCGAAGGAATGGTCTTGGAGAGCGTGAGCGCCTGCCAGAGCTTCTGGTAGCTGCCCTCGACCCAAGCCTGGACAACGAGCTTCTCGACGGAAACCTGCTGCTCCATCAGGCCCTTCTGGAACTGCGGGATCGGGCCCTGGCAGATCTTCTCAAAGCCGTTGGAGCCGACGATGCAAGGCACCTCGACCATGGCCGTCGGGTCGAAGTTGGGCACAGCACCATCGTTGGGGACAATCAGCAGGAAGCGCTCGAGCGTGTTCTCGGCCAGTGCGCAGGCAAGGTCGACGATGTAGTTGGCGTGTACGTCGGGCTCAAAGCCGCCGTCTTTAGCCGTACCCTTGGCGATGATGTCGCGGCAAGCGCCAAAGACCTTCTTCTCGCGGCCGTCCATAACCTCATTGGCGCGAGTGTAGTTGGGGTCAGACGTCTCGACGACATAGTCCGGGTACAGGTAATACTTGAGGTAGGTATTGGGAATCGTCTCGGGATCGACAGCATAGACATCCTTGGCCTTGCCGAAGGTGTGAATCCAGCTCTCCTCGACATGCTGCTCCTTACCGGCCTCGTGCTCGATGCCGTCCAGGTAGCCGTTCTTAGCCATGTGCTCCTTAATCTGCGGCATGAGGTCGTTGCCGTCCTTGTCGTAGATCTTGCTCCACCAACCAAAGTGGTTGAGGCCGTAGTAGCTATACTGCAGCTCGCGACGATCCTTGATGCCGCACATACGGCTCATCTTATCCATGAGGTCGATCGGCATGTCGCAGATGTTGATGATGCGGCTGTTGGGGCGCAGCACGCGGCAGGCCTCGGCGACGATGGCCGCGGGGTTGGAGTAGTTGAGCATCCAGGCGTTGGGGCTGTACTTCTCCATGTAGTCGAGGATCTCGATGACGCCACCAATGGAGCGCATGTCGTAGGCGATACCGCCGGCGCCGCAGGTCTCTTGGCCAACGCAGCCGTACTTGAGAGGAATCTTCTCGTCGAGCTCACGCATAGCGTACAGGCCGACGCGGATGTGAGCAAGGACGAAGTCGGTCCCGGTGAATGCGGTCTCGGGGTCGGTGGTGTAGTTGAACTCAACCTCGGGGGCGTTCTCGTGGAAGTAGATCTCGCAGGCCTTGGCCACGATCTCCTGGCGCTCGGCGTTGTTATCGTAGAAGGTCACCTTGTTGACCGGAAAGCGGTCGCGCTCCTCAAGCAGCATCAGAGCGATGCCCGGGGTGAAGGTAGAGCCACCGCCGGCAATGGTCACGGCATAGTTTTTCTTGGACATGATGTCCTCCTCATTCTGGCCGCTTGCTCAATCCATCCCCGTACGCGGCCTGCACGGTTTGGAATTGTTACCTAGAAGTGGAGTTTTTTATCTCTAGAATCGGCCTTGCGGTGCATACCGGCTCTGCAAGGCCGATTGTTTCGATGGACGATGGTTTACAGAAGACTCTCGAACTTCAGAAGACTCTCGAACTTCTCGCGAACCTGCGGGACGCTAAGGCCGATGATGACCTGGATTGACTGACCTTGGACCACCAAGCCATGCGTACCGATCGCCTTGAAGGAAGCCTCGGGTGCAACGACGCTCTTGTCCTTGACGTTAACGCGCAGACGGGTAGCGCAGTTCGTTACATCGATGATGTTATCCGTGCCACCGAGCAGATCGAGGATGTTCTCGGCAAGCACCAAGCGCTCATCATCTTTACTCTGGGCGGCCGATTTGCCAGCAGCACCGCCCTGCTTTTGCTTGTAGTCGGCCTTGGACTTGAGCTCGACCTCAACATCGTCATCCTCGCGACCGGGGGTCTTAAAGTCGAACTTGACGATCAGGAAACGGAAGACCACAACCCAAAGAGCGGTAAAGCACAGACCGACAAGGATGGAGATGGCGTACTGCAGACCGTGTGCGGCCCAAAGGGGCAGCCAGTCCCACGAGAGCATCGAGATGATGCCGCCGTCGAAGATACCCACGACGCCAAGGAGGTTTTGAGCCATGCAGCCAAGCGCTCCGAGCACGCAGTGGACGACGAACAGGCCGGGCGCGATGAACAGGAAGGTGAAGTCAAGCGGCTCGGTAATACCGCAAAGCATAGCGGTAAGGGTGACCGGGATCAGCAGAGCCTTGACGCGCTGCTTGCGCTCGGGTTTGGCGGTCATATAAAACGCAATGGCGACGCCAAGCGAGCCGAAGACCTTAGTCCAACCAGGGCAGGTATAGGCAGCCCAGGGTGCGGCATCCTTAAGAGCAACGCTCGGATCGGCAGCCAGTTGGGGCAGGATGTTAGCCCAAGCGGCAAAGATGCCGCCATTGACCGCCGCGTTGTCGTAATAGAACGGCGTATAGATAAAGTGGTGAAGGCCTGTAGGAATCAGCACGCGCTCGAAGAAAGCAAAGACGCCAACGCCGAACGTACCGGCGGAAAGGATGAATCCCTGGAAGGCGGAGATAGCAGCCTGAACATGCGGCCACACCAGGCAGGCGATAAGAGCGACCGGAACCATAACGAAGAAACCGATCATATAGATGAACACGGAGCCCGAGAACACGCCCAGCCACTCAGGAAGTTCGGTGTCGAAGAACTTGTTATGCAGCATCGTGGCGATACCAGAGATAATGAGCGCGCCCATGATGCCCATATCAAGCGTTTTGATGCTTGCGATAGTGGCAAGACCAGTACCACTGCCCGCCTCGACAGAGTAGTCAACACCAAAGACAGGGCCCCACTGCCCCAAGATTGTGCTTACAAAGTAGTTGAAGGTAAGGTAGATGGCCAAAGCCTCCATGCAGCAGCGAGCGTTCTGCTTGTTCGCGGGCGGGTTGGTGACGCTACGCAAAACAGCAACGGCATCTGGTTAAAGAGCGTCCAACCACCCTGGAGCAGCACATTCCAGCAATCAAACCAAAGATGGCCCGCAGTGGCCATCTCGCCAAAGATCGCCTCGGTGGTAAACAACGTACCCAGGCCGACGACGATTCCGGAAAATGCGAAAAGAATTGCAGGCGTGTACATTGCACCGCCGAAACGTTGTATCTTTTGCATCATGACGGGGAATCCCCCTCTCTTCATTCGGAGCGACTGCGGTTTTGGCTTCACTCGAGACCGCAGACGCGCCGTTTGCGTGTACCTCGTGCAATAGGACGGGTGGGCCCGCTTCCCTGACTTCTTGCGCTTCTATTTTTATCATATCACTTATCTAGACAAGTTAGCATTAATACTACGGTCGGTAAACGGTTGATTATTGGCTGTAAACGGTATATGTCCAGTATTTCGCCTGTTAATATCTGACATAGCTGATGGCTGCATTTCATTTTCTTTTCTACTTGTCTAGATGTGCTTGTCTATATCTATAGACATGCCTATACTTCATTACAACATTCACCGCCACGTTAAGGAGTCACCATGAAAAGCGCGGTCTTCTATGGAAAGCACGACCTCAGAGTCGAGGAATCGGCAAAGCCGGCCGTGGGCAGGCGCGACGTTCTGATCAACGTCAAAGCTTGCGGCGTCTGCGGTACCGACGTTCATATCTATGAAGGCGACAAGGGTGCAGCCGACGTTACCCCGCCCACGATCCTTGGTCATGAGTTTGCGGGCGTTGTCGAGGCCGTGGGCAGCGACGTCGCTGGCTTTAAACCGGGCGATCGCGTGTGCATCGACCCAAACCATCCCTGCGGCTGCTGCGAACCCTGCCGCGACGGAATCAACCACTACTGCGAGCATATGACCGGTTACGGCACCACCGTTAACGGCGGCTTTGCCGAGTACTGCTCCGTCGATATGCAGCAAGTCTACAAGTTGGGCGATCACACCAGCTTTGAGCAGGGTGCTATGACCGAGCCCGTCGCCTGCTGCCTGCACGGCATCGATATGTGCAACATCAAGCCCGGCAGCACAGTTGTCGTTATCGGCGGTGGCATGATCGGTCTGCTCATGATGCAGCTTGCTAAAAACGCCGGCGCCACCAAGGTTGTCTTGCTCGAGCCCGTCGAAGGCAAGCGCGAGGTTGCGCTCAAACTCGGCGCCGACCTGGCAATTGATTCCATCCACGAGGACGTCCCGGCCCGCCTGAAGCAGGAGGGCGTCGGCAACGTCGATGTCGTTATCGAGTGTGTTGGCAAGCCCGTCACCATCGAGCAGGCCATCCAGATCGCCGGCCACAAGGCTACGGTCATGATGTTCGGCCTCACCAAGCCCGATGAGACAATCACCGTCAAGCCCTTCGAGGTCTTCCAGAAGGAGCTTGTGCTTACCTCGTCCTACATCAACCCTTATACGCAGCGTCGCGCGCTCGAGCTCATCGACTCTGGCAGGCTCGACGTATCCTCGATGGTCGCCAAGGTGGCTTCCCTCGACGAACTCGGCGCCATCCTGTCAGACCCAGCTCTGCGTGCCATGGGTAAATATATAATCGACCCCAGCAAGTAAATCGATCGACACCTGCGCGAGCGGTCCTCATCCACCGCTCGCGCACTCAGCTCTAGGAGACCATCGTGGCGCGAGCCATCTTCCAAACTATTTATGACAACGTGAAGCAGTCGATTGACGACGGCACATACGCCTATCAGAGTTATCTGCCTTCGGAGACTGAGCTCACGCAGCTGTTTGACTGTTCGCGCATGACGGTCCGTCGCGCCATCTCGATGCTTGCGGCAGATGGTTACGTGCTCCCCCAGCAAGGCAAAGGCATGCGCGTCATTCGCAACATCAGTGACGAGAAGAGTCGTGGCGGCGGCGGACTCGAGACCTTTAAGGAAATCGCGGTCAACCGAGGCTTTGAGCTCAAGACTGTCACCACCGTCTTTGAGCTCCTCATCTGCAGCAAGGCGCTCTCCAAGATTACCGGGTTTCCCGAAGGCTGTGAGCTCACACGCGCCAAACGCATCCGTTATGCAGACGGACAAGCCGTGTGCTCCGACGACTCCTATTACCTAAGCTCACAAGTACCGGGACTGACACCCGAGATTGTCAACGACTCGATCTATCGTTACCTCGAAGAAGACCTTGGCATTAAGATTGCCACGGGCAAACGCGATGTGACGATCGAGCATCCCACGCCCGAGGATACGCGCGTGCTCGATCTCGACGACTTTAACGCACTCGCCGTTATACGCGGGCAGACCTACAACGCCGACGGCATCCTTATGGAATACACCGAGACCAAACAGGTCCCCGGGTTCTTTTTGCTCCATGAAACCGTGACGCGCAACGGTACCGGTCGAACCGGCCACCAAAGCAGCATGAACTAACCATCTATTAGTTGCGGTGGAATAGTTCCTAGAATGGCCAGCTTAAGGGCAAAACAGGAACTATTCCACCGCAACTTTTTTGGCCGGTGGGGCAGTACCTGTCCCACCGGCCATCATTTACGCTCTTTTGGCTAGTCCGCGAGCTTCTCCACCTGGTCGAGCATCTTGTCGAACTTGGCCTTCGCCTCGGCCTTGACTTTCTCAGCTTCTTCGTGAGCCTTGGCCTTCTGAGCGGCCTTTTCCTCGGCCTCGGGATCGACGACGATCAGGTTGGACGCGTCGTGCTCAACCAACTTGAGCGCATGCTCGGGACACACCTTGACACAGGCGCCGCAGCCCAAACAATACGTGGACTCCAACGCAAAGCGGCCGCTTCCCACCAGATCACAGGCAAACGTGGGGCACACGTTGACGCACACGCCGCACGACGTGCACTTGTCAAAATCGCACTCCGGCGTGCTCACCTGCATGTTCTGGGCAAGCTCGGGGTGGTTTTGCAATGTCGAGAGCACCAGCTGCCGCCCATGGGTGAGCGAACGGCGACGCTTGGTCGTCGTGGTGCCGCACATGGTGTTGAGCGTGCGCTCCAGCTGGGTAATCTGATGGCGATGGGCCTTGAGCTTTTGCGTCACCGAGGCCAGCGCCGCCGTCGCTGGATTGAGCTTGGTCACGGTTAGACCCGTGGTACGGGCAATCTTATCCATGTACTCCTTGCGCTCGTACTCGCGACGCTTATGGCATTTGAGGCTCTTGGAGTCGACCTCCAAGCCCATACCCGTGCCGGACCACTCCTCGGCCTTCGCAATCGCCTCGCCCAGAATGTCCTCACCGCCGGTGTTGCGGCATTTATCGCACACGCCCAACGGCAGGTAGACGCTCACGTTGGGATAGTCGGCCAGCACCGAGAACCAGGTCTCGGCCGTAATATCGCCCACGCAGGCGACGACGACCTCGTTCTCACGCGGCATGCGCTTAAGGGCGCGCGTGCAGGTGACGTAGGCGGTCTCGTGGCTCGTAGCCGCCGAGACAATGTCGTCGTAGACGTTTTTGGGTGCAAGGCGTGGAGAGATGATCGCCTCCGTCGGGCAGGCAGCGGCGCACAGGCCGCACTTGCGACAGGAGTCGAGGATCTCGATGGAGTCTTCCTCGACCTCGATAGCGTTGACCGGGCACACGTCCATGCACGCGGTGCAGCCGCTCTTTTCGTTTTTGCAGGTCAAGCACGGAATGGTGTTGCCGCGCGGACGCTCCTTGTAGTCGGCAGGATTCCATTGCGGCGCCGACGGATCGAGTGCATCGGTCACACCGCCAAGCGGGTTTTTAAGAAAGTCGAAACCCTTGCTGATCTCGATAATGTCATCAAACAGATCGTGTTCCTGCGCCATGCGCGGCCCCTCCCTGAGCAGTGCAAACAAGCAAGAGATAATGATACGCTATCGGCACACGCCTCGGGCAAATTACACGCGGAGCATCTTTGCGGCAAATAGTCTATGGCCTATCGCCGCCTCGATTGCACAAGGTCAATCAAGCGCCAAGCTATGCCTCGCACATGAGCTGCACGAGCTTTTGTTTGGTCACCTTGACCTGCTCGTTGGCCATGTTACGCTCGTTTCTAAAGACCGCATTTGCAACACTCTGCAGATCGGCATCGGAAATCTCGCTGCACGGACCGTCCATCGACGCCGCCGTGGGACATACGCACAACGGCAACTCGGCATAAAACGCAACGGCCTTGGCGATATCGAGCATCTTGCCGCCGCCAATGCCCACCACCATGTCGCAATACTCGGCCCGGGCTTCCTTGGCCATTTCGACAACGGCATCTTCCGTACACGGACCGTTGTAAATCTTAAAGAACGGCTCGCTTAGATCTTCATCCAGAAATCCATCGACGATCTGCCTGCACAGCCGATCCTCGGTGCCCTGGTCAAACAAGACATAGGCAGCGCAGCCCAACCATGACAAATACCTGCCCTGACGCGAGAGCTCACCCGGCCCCTGAACATATCGTCCGGGACCGCCATAAACCATGGGAAGCGCCATACGAGAATCCGCCCTTTCATCAACAACAATTGGTGCAAAGCAACCTGACCCCTTTGCACCATAGCAAAAAGGGGCAAAGCCGTCTGCCGGCTTTGCCCCTTCCTTAGCTTGATTTACTCATCCATGAGATAGTAGTGGCCCAGCGCGTCGGCACCCAGGATGGCGTTTGCGACCATCTCGGGCGTCACCTCAAACGGCATGTTGCACATGGTGTCATCGGGCGCGCACGCGGCCTCGGCAACAATCATGGCCTGCTCGCGCGTAAGCTCGGCAACGCCCAGCTCCTTCATCGTGACCGGCAGGCCCAGCTCAATGCAGAAGCCCAAGACTTCCTCAAGCTTCTCAGTCGGAGCATCCTCGAGTACCAGCTGGACGATAGTGCCAAAGGCGACCTTCTCGCCGTGATACATGCTGTGGCACTCGGGCAGCATCGTCAGGCCATTGTGGATGGCATGAGCAGCAGCGAGGCCCGAGCTCTCAAAGCCAATGCCGGAGAGCAGCGTATTTGCCTCGATGATGTGCTCCACGGCAGGCGTGAGCGCACCCTTCTCCAGCGCGACCTTGGCCTTCACGCCATCGGCCATAAGCGTCTCGTAGCAGAGCTTGGCGAGCGCCAGGCCGGCCATGCCGCCCTTGCCACCGGCGCAGGTGCCGCCGTCGGCATCGTGCGTTGCCTGGGCCTCGAAATAGGTTGCGAGCGCATCGCCCATACCGGAAACCGTCAGGCGCACCGGGCTCGCCGCGATAACCGTCGTATCCATAAGGACGATATTGGGGTTTGCCTTAAGGAACAGGTACTTATCGAACTGGCCGTCATCGGTATAGAGCACCGAAAGCGCCGAACACGGGGCGTCGGTCGAAGCAATGGTGGGACAAATGATAACCGGGGACTCCAGGTAATAGGCGACGGCCTTCGCGGTGTCGAGGATCTTGCCGCCACCGACGCCGACGATGATGTCGCAACCGTTGTCGCGAGCGAGCGCAACCAGGCGATCGACCTCGCCCTTGGAGCACTCGCCGTTAAAGTCCTCAAACAGCAGCTCGGCCTTAGCCTCGGCAAAGCCGCCCTCGATCTTGGCACCGACGCGCTTCTTGCCCGAAGGCGTCACGATGACGAGGGCCTTAGCGCCAAGCGGCTCGACATAGGAGCCGAGCTTGGCGAGCTCGTCCGGACCCTGGATGTACTTGCTGGGGCTATTGAAAATTGCAGCCATAACTATCCCATTCTCTAAAAGAAAAAAAAGGGGCTCCGTACGGATACGTGCGGAGCCCCTCGTTACGATAACAAGAGTCGATTAGAAATCGATGTCGGTGTCGTAGTAGCAGGCCTTGAGGATCTTCTCGAAGTCGGCAGCCTTGGTCTCACGCGGGTTCTCCGGCGTGCAGGCGTCCTGCTCGGCGTTCGCGGCGATCTCGGGCAGCTTGGCGAGGAACTCCTCCTCGGAAACCATCTGCGGGTTCTCGGCGTCGACCTTCACGCCACCATTCGCGTAATCCTTGATGGACTGCGGAATGTTGAGCTGGTCGTTGAGGTCGCGGATCTTCTGGACGAGCGCAGCGATGAGCTCCTCGTTGGTCTCGCCGGGAAGGTGCAGGATCTCCTTGGCCACGTAAGCATAACGCTCGGCAGCACGCGGGTCCTTGGAGTTCCACTGGATGACCTTGCCCAGGTACATGGCGTTAGCAGCACCGTGGATGATGTGACCGTTCTCGAAGGCAGCACCGGTCTTGTGAGCCATGGAGTGAACGATGCCGAGCAGGCCCGAGGAGAAGGCGATACCGGCGATGCACTGAGCCTCGTGCATGTGCTGACGGGCCTCATGGTCGCCAGCATAGGACTTGGGCAGCCACTCGACGATCTCGCGGATGCCGTGCAGAGCGTTGGCGTCGGTGAACATAGAGGCGCAGGTGGAAACGTAGGCCTCCATGCAGTGGGTCAGAGCGTCCATGCCGGTATGAGCGCACAGCTTGGCGGGCATGGTGTAGGTGAGCTCGGGGTCGACGATGGCGACATCAGGGGTGATGTTGAAGTCGGCCAGCGGGTACTTGATGCCCTTGGCGTAGTCGGTGATGACGGAGAAGGCAGTGACCTCGGTAGCGGTGCCGGAGGTAGAGGAGATGGCGCAGAAGTGAGCCTTCTGACGCAGCTCGGGGAAGCTGAACGGCTGGATGATGTTATCGAAGGACTCCTCGGGATACTCGTAGAAGACCCACATGGCCTTAGCGGCATCGATGGGCGAGCCGCCGCCGATGGCGATAATCCAGTCGGGCTCGAACTCGCGCATGGCCTCGGCGCCCTTCATGACCGTCTCGATGGACGGGTCGGACTCGACGCCCTCGAACAGCTTGACCTCGAAACCGCCTTCCTTAAGGTCGGCCTCAACGTCCTGCAGGAACCCGCCGCGGCGCATAGAGCTGCCGCCAGAAACGATGATGGCCTTCTTGCCCTTGAGGTTCTTCACCTCGTGGCGAGCGCCCTCACCAAAGTACAGATCGCGAGGATTGGTAAAACGTCCCATACTGTGCCTCCTAAACAAGCCCCTCTTAGACTTGCGTATATAACGGAGCACCCAATTGGCTCCGTTAGGACCGGTTTGCGCGTTGCCGGCGATGGCAATGCACGATGTCCAAACGTCTCAACGCTCAGACAAACACTATTTTACCGTTCTGGTTGGTCAGTTATTCACCTAAAGCTGACAATGATGAAACGTTTTTTCTATCCCTGAAGACCCTTGTGGGGCATTCATACTCCCAAGCTGGGCAAACGTTTTATCAGGGTTGACTACATATCCCGGGCAGGGCTGTGCCCCTCAAAAATGCGCCCCGTTCGCCGCCAAAAATCGACCGTTTACGGCACTGTGATACCACCCGCGCAACCGAGGTGCCGACATTTGTGCGACATCCGTCTTCGTGGTGCAAAGGTGCAAGTCCAAGTGCGGCACCCCCGGTGTGCCACATGCGGGTAAACTAGAACCTTATATAGAGATATTTGAACCCTAACCGCAGCAAAGGAGGCCCCATGGCATTCGATCCCATTCAAGAGGATTGCCATCGCCTCGTTCTTGAGGCCTTGCGCCGCGACAATATCCCACTCACCGACGGCCCCGCCGTCGAGCGTCTGATGGAGCAATTCACCCGCAACCCCGCGCCGCTCATCGTGCACGATCGCGACCGAGCTGGGCATCTGATCGCCAAGGTCGTCGAGGCTGTCGACTACCGCACCCCCTTTATCCCCGACGACGCCCAGGCAGAGCAAGAAGAAGCCGCAGCCGAGAACATGCTCCGCGAGGCAGCCGCGCTCGATCCGGCCAACTGGGATGCCCAGCGCATGCTGACGGCGCTCACCGCCGAATCCAACGAGGAATACGTGCAGTATCTGGTGTCCAAGTGCGACGAGGTGGAGCATGACCTGGCGCTCAAAATCGCCTCGGCGCAGGACCCCTACGAGCGCGAGGCCGCTGGCGACCTTATGCGCCGCCCCTACCTGCGCTGGCTTGCCGCCTTGGCATCGCGCGCGCTCATTAGCGGCCGCTACCGCATGTCGCTCGAAGCCGCAAACCGCAGCCTCGACTTTGCCCCCAACGATCCTGCCGGCGTCCGCCACACCGCAATGCTCGCCATGGCAAAGCTCGAATACCCCGCCGAGGAGCTCAAGCGCTTTCGCTCCGCTCACTCCGTGCCGTACCTCGCGAATACCCCGCTGCGCCGTCGTCCCAAGGACGCTGAGCGCGACTTGGACCCGTGGACGCTCATCGCGCTGATGAGCGCTGCCTGGCGCGAGCTGGACTACGAGGGTGCCGAGCACTACTTGCGCATCCTTGCACGCTCGTGCCCGCACGCAGCCGAGGCACTCTACTTCCAAACCGAGTTTCCCGATGGCGTCTATGCCCGCGTCAACGTAGGCGTAGGCTCCACCGACGAGCTTGTCCTCGCGCTGTCCGAGGCGACGCCGGTGCTGCAGGAGGGCCTGGGCGCCCCCGACAACGCCAGCTTTGCCGCCTGGGTCGCCACCAACGATATCGTGCGTTCCCAGATCGACGAGCGCATCCTGCGCGCAGCCGAGCAGGGACTTCCATTTAAGGGAGGGGACCTCTAATGGATCCGAGCGTCTACATCCCCGCCTACCTGGAGCGCACCTATCTGGCGTCGCACCCCGAACTCACCGATGCAGCACGCGAGCTTGTCCATAACGACATTAGCGCGAATCCCCAAAAGTATGCGCAGACCGAGCATGCCCAGGCGCTGCTGTCCTATGCCGGTGTTCATCGCCATCTGCTCGACGAGCTCCATCGCATCGAGGACATGGGCAGCGACGAGGAGTTTGAACAGACGCGCAACCGCCTGTTCGACGATATGCGCGATGAGCTGCTCAAGATCGTCCGCATCGATGCGTATGTCCTCGATGCCCAGCTGCTCGCCATCATTTTGGCGGACACGCCCGTTGACGCCTGCCTGGGCGACCTGATGAAGCTCGAGGCGACCACGGCCGATTACCTGCAGCAAAGCGTGCCCGGGTTCGACATGGAAGCCCCGCACTACTGGGCCAACAAGGTTTTGACGGACGGTGTGACGGCGGCAGATCTCACCGTGAGCGAGCCGGCGCTCATCGGGTGGCTCCACACGCTCGAGGCCATCTCGCAGCTGTGCATGGCGAGCGCCCGCTACCGCGCTGCCGCCAACTACGCCCGCCGCGTCCTTAAGGCGGAAGGCTACCCCACCCGAGCCGCAGGCACCGTGTTGCTCGCCCTCGCTCGCTTGGAAGACGAGGACGGCTTTTTTGCCCTGGCCCACCAGCTCGAGGAAGAGATCGGGGCTGACGCGCTCGAGAACTCTCCTTGGTATCTGCTCGCCCGCACGATTCTGCTGTTCAAAACGAACAAGATGCGTCCGGCGGTGCGTGCGCTGCGTGAGTTCGCTAACCGCTGCGAGGGCGGCGCGTTCTTCTTGCTGAATCCCATGTACCAGACACCGTACCTTCCCTGCCGGCCCGAGCCACGCGATCCCTGGGATCTTTCGCACCAGGCCGTTTGGGAAGCGGACGGCATTATCTCGGACACTCCAGACTTTGCCCCCTGGGCCAATGCCTGCGAAGACGTATCGCAGCTTGCCCAGGAATTTGCGCGCCGCTACGGTTTTTAGTGACGCACTCGACCCGACCATGTCGTTTACGTTAGGAACGGTTTCATGAACCTCCGCTCATCTCTTGCCTGCACCTCGAGCGATATCGCTCGCTGGGGGCTGCGCTCCGTCCTTAAGCGCCAGGGTGGCGTGCTTCCCGGCCGCATCGCCATGAAGATCGACCCCGAGTTGCTGAGCGACCTCGCTGCCCTTGTCGACCGCAGCGTGGTGATCACCGGCACCAACGGCAAGACCACCACCTCCAACCTCATCGCCGACGCCGTTGCCGCCAGCGGCGCCACCGTGGTATGCAACCGCGCCGGCAACAACATGGAGCCGGGCGTGGTGGGCGCACTGCTCGAGGCGCGCAGCGGCCTCAAGCGAGCCGGTGGCAAGCGCGTGGGCGTTTTTGAGTGCGATGAGCTTTACGCCGTACGCGTTCTGCCCAAGCTCAAGCCGACGTACTTCGTGCTGCTCAACCTGTTCCGCGACCAGCTAGATCGCTATGGCGAGATCGATCACACCCAGGAGGTCATCGCCCATGCGTTGGAGCTTTCGCCGGCAACAACGCTCATCTACAACGCAGACGACCCGCTGTGTGCCGCGATCGCCGCACGCGTTCCCAATGCAAGCATCGCCTTTGGCATCGACGGCGCCACCAACACCGAGTCCGACCGTATTAGCGACTCGCGCTTTTGCTCACAGTGCAACGCGCCGCTGGAGTATGACTACGTGCAATACGGCCAGCTTGGCGCATACCATTGCCCCTCGTGCGGTTGGGCACGCCCCGCACTGGTCCGCCGTGTGACGGGCGTGAAGCTCGGCTGCGACGGCTACGGCTTCGACCTGGTCTTTGGATCTGCGCCCGACGCAGCTGCCGTACACATCGCCACGCGCTACAACGGCCTGTACATGGTCTACAACGTTGCCGCTGCATTCTTTGCCGCACATGAGTTAGGCGTGGATACGGCGCACCTGCAGCCCACGCTCGATGCCTACGTCCCCGCCGGCGGACGCATGGGCCGCTGGGATATCGCCGGCCGCACCGTCGAGGCCAACCTGGCTAAGAATCCCGTAGGCTTCGATCGACAAATCCAGTCCATCAAGACGGCAGGCGGCAGACTCTGCGCTTTCTTCCTCAACGATAACGATGCCGACGGCCACGATGTATCGTGGATCTACGACGTCGACTTTGAGCGCATCGCCGACACGCCGGGTCTTGTCGCCTTTGCCGGAGGCACGCGCGCGCACGACATGCAGGTGCGCCTCAAGTACGCCGGCATCGATGCCGCGATTATCTCGGACGTCGCGCAGGCAATTGGCGCCGTGGCAGACGAGGCCGCCAATGACACCTTCTACGCCGTCGCCAACTACACGGCCTTCCCGCCGCTGGTCAAGGAGCTCGACGGACTGAAGGGCACCACCGCCGACGCTGTTGCCGGGCGCGCCGTAGCCCGTGCCGACGGCAGCGCTCTTCCTGTCGGCATCGCGTCAGCCGAGCTTTCGCGCCCGTTGCGCATCGTCTACCTGTATCCCGATGCCCTTAACCTCTACGGCGACGGCGGCAATGTTATCGCGCTCGAGCGCCGTTGCGCCTGGCGTGGCATTCCCGCGCGTGTAGACGAGGTCCGTATGGGCGAGGTGCTCGACCTGACGGACGCCGACATCGTCATGATGGGCGGCGGCTCCGACCGCGACCAGCTAGCCGTGGCACACGAACTGCTCGCCCAAAAAGACAAGGTCGCGGCCTATGTTGAGGATGACGGCTCGCTGCTTGCCATCTGTGGCAGCTATCAGCTGCTCGGCCGTTCGTACTACATGGGCGACGATCGCATTGAGGGCCTGGGCGTCATTGCCGCCGAAACCGTACGTGGCTCCGATCGCCTGATCGGCAACGTTGCCGTCAAAACCAATCTGGCACCTGAGCCCTTTGTGGGATTCGAGAACCATGGCGGTCGCACCCTGCTCGACGCGGAGGCAACGCCGCTCGGAACGTCCGTCGTCGCGGGCACCGGCAACAACGGCGATGATGGCCTTGAGGGCCTCATCTACAAGGGCGTCATCGGCACGTACCTGCACGGACCGGCACTGCCCAAGAACCCCGAGCTCGCCGACTGGCTGATCGCGCACGCCCTCGAGCGGCGCGACGATGCGCAGGCCACAGCCCTGCTGCCGCTCAAGCCCCTCGACGACACCTACGAGCGCGCCGCCCACGACGCCGCCATGAAGCTCCTCCCCTAACGCCCCAACCGCCACAAAGGGATAGACACCTTTGTGGTGGTTTTTCAGTTTGCCAACGATATGTGAACGGCTAAAAAAGTCTGCTATACTCTTTCCCGCTGTCCCCATCGTCTAGCGGCCAAGGACGCCACCCTTTCAAGGTGGATATCGCGGGTTCGAATCCCGCTGGGGGCACCATTTGAATTGAAGAGCCCGTTACCCTCGCGGTAGCGGGCTTTTTGCTACCCATGCGCCGGGATTCGAACCCGACAGGGTGCGGAGCTGAGGAAACGCGAAGCGTTTTCCAGCGCAGCACGCAAGGAGCGAAGCGACGCAGCGAAAGCGGGCGGCGCCAGCCGCACGCGGACATCCCGCTGGGGGCACCACAGAATCTGAGCAGCCCGTTACCAATTCGGTGGCGGGCTTTTTGCTACCGATATGCCGGGATTCGAACCCGGCAGGGTGCGGATCCCGGCATCATCGCAAGGCCTGTGGTCAAAAAATGGCAAATATGAGTACTGTTACCATTTTAGTTACAGCGATTTCATGCCTTCAGAAGGCGATTTAGCCGTCAGGCGTCCTACGGCGGAAAAATTGCAGACGTTTATCGGCTAAGTACTTGGGCATATGTTGCGTAACACTACATATTTTGCAAATAAATAATGTTACAGGACTTGTGACAGTACTCATATTTGACGTTTTTTGCCCATAGCCCTTTATACCTAGGCAAATCGGCGGCAAAACGGGCTTCAAAGCGTCCTTCGCAAACAAAAACCGGGGCCCGCATGATGCGGACCCCGGCTCAATACCGTGACGATATGTCAGTTACGCCCTACACGTAGAACAGGATGTCGTCGTAGGTCGGGACCGGCCAGTAGTCGGCTGCCACGATCTCCTCCATGGCGTCCACGGCGGCACGCAGCGCATCCATAGCGGGAACGACCTCGTGCGCGTACACGTTGGCCTGCTCCTGGCCATCGAGGGCCTCAGCCTTCTGATGCACGGCGTCAAGCGCCTTGATGGAGTCGTTGATGGTGGTGATGCCGTTGCAGAGCTTGTTGAGCGTGTTCTGCTCGCACTGCATGGCGGCCTCGGCACCGGCAGCACGAATAGTCTCAAGGCCCTTAGCGACCTTGGTGGCATAGGCGGTAATGACCGGGCGATAGGTACGACGCGCCTCGCGAACCATCGTGGTAGCCTCGATGTTCATGAGCTTGTTGTACTTCTCGAGCTTGCAGTCGTAGCGGCACTGGGCCTCGGCCTTGGTCAGGACACCCGTCTCCTCAAAGAGCGCGATGGCCTTATCGGAAACAAAGGCGGGCAGGGCGTCGGCCGTGGTCTTGTTGTTGGCAAGGCCGCGCTTCTCGGCCTCGACGGGCCACTCGTCGGAGTAGCCATCGCCGGAAAAGAGGATGCGCTGGTGGTCGGTCAGGACCTTCTTGCAGTACTCGAGCGCAGCGTCCTGGAACTCATCCTCGGGCGTACCCTCGAGTGCGTCGGCGAAGGACTTGAGCGACTTGGCCACGGCGGCATCGAGCACGAGGTTGGAGTCGGAGACGTTCTGCTCGGAGCCGCAGGCACGGAACTCGAACTTATTGCCGGTGAAGGCGAACGGGGAGGTGCGGTTGCGGTCGGTGTTGTCCTGCATCAGCTTGGGCAGAGTATCGGCGCCCAAGTCGAGCACGCCGCGCGTGGCATGGACGGAAGCCTTGCCATCGATGATCTTCTCGACGACCTCGGTAAGCTGGTCGCCCAGGAAGATGGACATAATCGCCGGAGGAGCCTCGTTGGCGCCCAGACGATGGTCGTTACCGGCCGAGGCAACGGAGGCACGCAGGAGCTCCTGATAGTTATCGACGGCCTCGATCACCGCGGTGAGGAAGACGATGAACTGCAGGTTGTCGAGCGGAGTGTCGCCCGGATCGAGCAGATTCTCGGACTCGGTGCCAAGCGACCAGTTGTTGTGCTTGCCCGAACCATTGATGCCCTCGAAGGGCTTCTCGTGCAGCAGGCAGACCAAGTCGTGGCGGGAGGCGATGAGCTTCATCTTCTCCATCATGACCAGATTCTGGTCGATGGCCTCGTTGACTTCGCCATAGACGGGGGCGAGCTCATGCTGGCAGGGAGCGACCTCGTTGTGCTTGGTCTTGGCAGGAATACCGAGCGCCCACAGCTCGTCGTCCAGATCCTTCATGTAGGCCGAGACGGTGGGGCGGATAGCGCCAAAGTAGTGCTCCTCGAGCTCCTGGCCCTTGCAGGGAGCGGCGCCAAAGAGGGTGCGGCCGGTAATGACCAGGTCCTTGCGCTTGCGGTAAGCGTCCTTCTTGATCAGGAAGTACTCCTGCTCGTCGCCCACGGAAGGAACGACCTTCTTGGGGGTCTTACCGAACAGCGCCAAAACGCGCTTAGACTCACGCGAGAGCGCGGTCATGGAGCGCAGCAGCGGGGTCTTCTTGTCCAGGGCCTCGCCCGTGTAGGAGCAGAAAGCCGTGGGGATGCACAGGACATCGTCCTTGATAAAGGCGGGGCTAGTGGGGTCCCAAGCGGTGTAGCCACGGGCCTCGAAGGTAGCACGCAGGCCGCCGTTGGGGAAGCTCGAGGCATCGGGCTCGCCCTGGATGAGGTTCTTGCCCGTAAACTTGGTAATGGCGGTGCCGTCGTGGTTGGGCTCCAGGAAGCTGTCGTGCTTCTCGGAAGTAATGCCCGAAAGCGGCTGGAACCAGTGCGCATAGTGCGTCGCACCCTTGGAGATGGCCCAGACCTTCATGGCATGGGCAACGGCGTTGGCCACATCCAGGTCGAGCGGCTCACCGCCCTCGAGGGTTGCAGCAAGGCGCTTCCAAATGTCCTTGGGGAGGTAGTCCTTCATGACTTCCTCAGAGAACACCATGGTCCCGAAGCGGTCAGTAAGTTCGGCCATACGGAACTCCCTTCGTATCGGCACCGCGTGAGAAGCGGTGTTGATTACTAACGAACGAGTCATAGCTTAGACTCGCCGTGTTTCCGCGACATTACCGTTATGTTGCTGTCGCGAAACCAATCAATGAGGTTACCCTATCGAGGCGGCGTTGCCACCCTCAACAGCCAATCAACTGCATAAATTGCAGACCTCTCCCCATGGTTTAAGGGTAGTCAATTTGGGATGGAGCTCTATTAACTGGTATTTTGCATCAGATACCAGTCTTTATAGTCCGTGCCTAGATTAGCCGCTCTGTTATAGAGAAAGCCGATAGCAAGGCATCTTTGATTGGTATCCCCGAATAACGAGTGAAACTCCACCGTGACACAGTGGTGCTGTAGAATCCTTACAACACATCACACTATTACGTATCTAGAGGAGCACGATATGCGCGTCGACGAGGTTTTTAAGCAGGCAGCATCCCAGGGCACCGCGCCCGTTTCGTTTGAGATGTTCCCGCCCAAGGGCGAGCTCACCCTCGACACGGCTCGCGAAGTGGCAGGCAATCTGTGCAAGCTTTCGCCGAGCTTTGTCTCGGTCACCTGCTCGGCCGGCGGCTCGGGCAACGGTGCCACCACCGCCCCCATCGCGCATATGATTTCGAGCGAATTCGACACGCCCTCGGTGGCACACCTCACCTGCGTGGGCCGCGCCCACGCCGACATCGCCGCCAAGATCGACGAGTATCGCACCGCCGGCGTTGAAAACATTCTGGCCCTGCGCGGCGATCTCCCCGCCGGCGCGACCGAGGACGACAAGCCCGCCTCGGACTACGCCTACGCCCGCGACCTCATCCCCGAGCTCGTCGACGCCGGCTTTTGCGTGGGCGCCGCAGCCTACCCCGAGGGCCACATTGCCTGTGAGGATCTCAACCTCTCGGTCGAACACCTCAAGCAAAAACAGGACGCCGGCGCGAGCTTCTTTGTGACGCAGCTCTTCTTTGATAACGAGTGCTTCTACCGTTTTCGCGAGCTTGCCGACAAGGTCGGCATCACCGTGCCCATTACCGCGGGCATCATGCCGTTTATGGGCAAGTCACAGATCAGCCGCATGGTCTTTATGTGCGGCGCGTCGCTGCCCTCCCCCGTCATCAAGATTCTCGCCAAGTACGAGAATGACCCCGAGAGCCTGCAGGCAGCTGGTGTAGATTATGCAGCCCGCCAGCTTTGCGACCTCAAGGAGCACGGCGCCGACGGCCTGCACCTGTACACTATGAACCGTCCTGCGATCGCCGCGACCATTATGGAGCGCCTGGGGTAATGGAAAAACCGCACATCGATACAATCGCTGTCGAAGTGCCGGCCGACCTTGCGTCGCCGGCGCTTTACCGTGTCGATGCTGCGCACCATCCCCGTGTCGACCGTGCCGAGATGCTGCGGTATCTGGGTTACGGCGGCCAGCAGATTGAGCCCGAGCTGTCACGACGTATTGAGCTTGTCGTTGAACGTCTGGAACTGGACATTGAGCCCCGTGGCGTGCGCCGCGTGTTTGCCGTCGATGCCACGGGCGTGGACGAACAAAGTGAGCCTTGCATTCGCTTGGTCGGCACCAACGTTGAGCTGCGAGGTCGCGATATCTATCGACATCTCAAAGACGCCCGCTTTGCCGCACTCATGGCATGCACCCTCGGCATGGACGCCGAGCGTCGCCTGCGCACCACGGGGGCCCAGCAACCCCTAGAGGGAGCCGTGCTCGATGCCGCGTGCTCCGCCTATGTGGAAGCTGCCGTCGAGCAGATGGACCAGCAAGTCAAGGCTGCGGCCGCCGCACACGGACTCGCCGGTAACTGGCGCTTTAGTCCCGGCTACGGCGACTGCCCGCTTACGGCTCAGCGCTCAATCGTGGCTGCACTCAACGCCACACGGCTCATCGGGCTTACCGTCACCCCCACCAGCCTGCTCATGCCCACCAAGAGCGTGACCGCGGTGATCGGTCTGTTTGACGGCGAGGTCCACGACGCCCAGAGCCGCCCCACCTGCAATATCTGCCGCATGCGCGAGCACTGCCGCTTCCGCGCCGCCCACACCACCTGCTATTCCAGCCATTAGGAGCCCTCGATGTTTACTCCGCTTATCACTCATGATTCTGACGGCACTGCATTGGCGGCGCCCGTTGATGCTGCACGCCGTAATGGCGCTGCATACAAGACGCGCACGATCGATGACCTTCGCATTAAGGACGATCGCCTGCGCGCCGCCATCGAGGGCACGGGGCACCTGCTGTTCGACGGCGGCATGGGCACCATGCTGCAGGCGGCCGGCATGAAGGCTGGCGCCCTGCCCGAGCTGCTCAACTTTGAGGAGCCCCAGGTCATTACCGACATCCAGCGCCAGTACGTCGAGGCTGGCTGTGACGTGATCACCGCCAACACCTTTGGCGCCAACGCCCACAAGCTCGACGGTGCTGCCACCGTGGCAGACGTCTTTGCCGCGGCCGTCGCCTGCGCCCGCGAGGCCGGCGCCCGCTACGTCGCCGGCGATATCGGCCCCATCGGCGCGCTGCTTCGTCCCTTAGGCACCCTCAGCTTTGACGAGGCCTATGGCCTCTTTGCCGAGGAAGTGCGCGCCGGCGTCGACGCGGGCGTGGACCTCTTTATTATCGAAACCATGACCGACCTTGCCGAGATCAAGGCGGCCGTCCTCGCCTGCCGCGAAAACTCCGACCTGCCCGTCTTTGCCACCATGACCTTCGAGGAAGACGGTCGCACGTTCCTGGGTACGAGTCCGGAGGTGGCCGCCATCACGCTCGACGCTATCGGTGCCGACGTTTTGGGCATCAACTGCAGCCAAGGACCGGCCGAGCTTCGAGGACTCGCCGCACGTATGCTCACCGTTACCGACAAGCCCATTATGGTGCAGGCCAACGCGGGACTCCCCCACGTGGACGATGACGGCAATACCGTCTTTGATATCCAGGCACCCGAGTACGCCGAGGCCGTCGCCGGCATAATCGCCGACGGCGTGAGCGTCGTGGGCGGCTGCTGCGGCACCACGCCGGCGCACATGGCAGCGCTGCGCACGCTTATCGACAACCACACGCCCAGCCCGCGCCACCGCAAACCCAGTATGTCGGTCACGAGCGCCCAGACCGTGGTGGACCTTCCCTGCGACGGCCACAAAATCGCCGTCATCGGCGAGCGCATCAACCCCACCGGCAAAAAGCGCCTGCAGCAGGCCCTGCGCGACGGCGATCTGGACTACGTGGTGAGCCAGGGCATCAGCCAGCAGGAGCAGGGCGCCGACATCCTGGACGTCAACGTGGGCCTGCCCGAGATCGACGAGGTCAAGATTATCCAACAGGCGACCGAACAGCTCCAGGGTTCCACGCTCCTGCCGCTGCAGATCGACTCCACCGATCCTGCAGCCGTCGAGGCCGCCGTGCGCCGCTACGCCGGCAAGCCCATCATCAACTCGGTCAATGGCAAGCAGCAGATCATGGATGAGATCTTTCCGCTGGTCGCCCACTACGGCACCAACGTTGTCGGCCTTACGCTCGACGAAGGTGGCATCCCCGATACCGCCGAGGCCCGCTTCGCCATCGCCGAGCGCATCGTGGCCGAGGCTGCCCGCTACGGCATCGGACCGGACCGCATCCTCATCGACTGCCTGGTCATGACCGCCTCGACCAACCAGCGCCAGGCCGAGCAGATCCTGCGCGCCATGTCCCTGTGCAAGGAGCGCTTGGGCGTCAAATGCGCGCTCGGCGTGTCGAACATCAGCTTTGGCCTGCCTGCCCGCCCGCTGCTGGGCTCGGTCTTTTTGGCTGCCGCTTTTGGCGCGGGCCTGGACGCCCCCATCATGAACCCGGGTTCCAAGCGCTTTATGGACACCGTCTACAGCTATCGCGTCCTGAGCGTTGAAGACGAGGGCTCGACCGGATACATCGAGCGCTATGCTGGCTGGACCGATCCGTACAAGATCGCCGCCAACCCGGCAGCGGCTCAGGCCGCATCGAGTGATGCCGCGCCTGCTGCTGGCACCGCCGGCACTGACGGCAACGACGACCCGATTCGTCGAATGGTCGTCTCGGGCCGCAAAGGCGAGATCGCTGCCGAGACCGAACGTCTGCTGACAGACCACGACGCTATGGACCTCATCAACAATCACTTTATCCCCGCCCTCGACGAGGTTGGCGTCCTCTTTGACCAGGGCAAGTTCTTCTTGCCGCAGCTTATGGCCTCGGCCGAAGCCGCACGCGTGGGCTTCGACACCATCAAGCGCCTGATGCCCGCCGGCGAGATTGCCGACAAGGGCAAGATCTGCGTGGCCACCGTCAAGGGCGACATCCACGATATTGGCAAGAACATCGTCAAAATGCTGCTCGATAACTACGGCTACACCGTCTTTGACCTAGGCCGCGACGTCGACCCGCAAGAGGTGCTCAAGACCGTCAAGGAGCGCGATATCAAACTCGTCGGCCTCTCGGCACTTATGACCACCACGGTCGTCGCCATGGAAGAGACCATCAAGCTGCTTCATGCCGAGGTGCCGGGCGTCAAGATCATCGTAGGCGGCGCCGTACTCACCCCCGAATACGCCAAGCAGATCGGCGCGGACTACTACGCCAAGGACGCCGCCGAAAGCGCTCGTATCGCCGAAGAGGTCTTTGGGCAGTAACATAACGGAAACAACCGAGCACCAAAACGTGCCGCACGCGCCACTTGGCACGTGCGGCACGTTAGAATAGAAAAGACTATGCTCGTTTTGGCAGATAGGAGCGCAAGGATGGCGATCACGCCCGCAGAAATCGCGGAAACCCGCGGCATGGTTGAGGAACAGAACCTCGACATCAGGACCATCACCATGGGTGTTTCGCTCATGGGTTGCGGTGACGAGAACCTCGACCGCATGTGCACGAAGATCTACGACCACGTGACGCACACGGCTGAGCATCTGGTCGAGACCGCCGAGAACCTCGAGCGCGAGTACGGTATCCCCATCGTCAACAAGCGCGTTTCCGTCACCCCGGTGGCGCAGATCGCCGCGTGCTGCAAGGATGAGGACCTCACCCCCATCGCGCATGCCCTCGACCGCGCGGCCGAGACGCTCGGCATCGATTACCTGGGCGGCTTCTCCGCACTCGTCCAGAAGGGCATCGGCGACGCCGACCGCCGCGTCATCCAGTCCATCCCCCAGGCGCTCGCTACCACGAGCCGCGTCTGCTCCAGCGTCAACGTCGCCAGCCTGCGCGCCGGCATCAACATGGACGCCGTGCTCATGGCCGCCCAGACCATCATCGATGCCGCTAAACTCACGGCCGACCAGGATTCCGTCGGCGCCTCCAAGTTTGTCTGCTTTGCCAACATGGTCGAGGACTCCCCGTTTATGGCGGGCGCCGTCCACGGCGGTGGCGAGGCCGACGCCGTCATCAACGTAGGCGTCTCGGGCCCCGGCGTTATGGCCGCAGCCCTGGAGACGCTGCCCGATTCCGCATCGATGATGGAAGTCGCCGAAAAGATTAAGCAGACCGCCTTTAAGATCACCCGCGCCGGCGAGCTCATGAGCCGCGAGGCCGCTCATCGCCTGGGTGTCGAGAAGGGCATTGTCGACCTGTCGCTGGCTCCCACGCCTGCCATTGGCGACTCCGTCGCGCGCATCCTCGAGATCATCGGCGTGGGCACCTGCGGTGGCCCCGGCACGACCTGCGCGCTCGCCATGCTCAACGATGCCGTCAAGAAGGGCGGCGTCATGGCCAGCTCCAGCGTGGGCGGTCTCTCCGGCGCCTTTATCCCCGTGTCCGAGGATGCCGGCATGATCGCCGCCGTCGAGGCCGGCGCGCTTTCGCTCGAGAAGCTCGAGGCCATGACCTGCGTGTGCTCCGTTGGCCTGGACATGATCGCCATCCCCGGCGACACCCCGGTCGAGACCATCGCCGGCATCATCGCCGACGAGATGGCCATCGGCGTCATCAACAATAAGACCACGGCCGTGCGCGTGATTCCCGCCATCGGCAAGGGCGTGGGCGACTGCGTCGAGTACGGTGGCCTGTTCGGCCGTGCGCCCATCATGCCGGTGAACCCCAACGCCGGCACCGTGCTTGCCCACCGTGGTGGTCGATTCCCGGCACCGCTGAACTCGCTCAAGAACTAGCCGAGGGGTTCGGGCGAGGAGCCCCGGGGAGGGCAAATATATAAGGTCGCCTGCTCGGACAGTCCTGACTCGCACGGAGAGCACATTAAGTGCTCTCCGGCTCGTGCGGAACTCGCGATCGACCTTATATATTTGCCCTCCCCGGGGCTCCCGCACAACGGGACCTCAGTTGGGTTCTATCCTGGTTGCAGTTGCTTCGCTCCTGCACCACTTGGCTGGTGCGGCGGTTTGGCGTTGGATCGGTTCTTTCTGATATATGCTGGTTGCGGCTCTTCTTTTGGGAGGAGTCGCTTTTTTGTTGCTAGGAGGTTGGCCCGTGGTTGATGGGGAGAATCGTTCTGAGCTGCTTTCCACAGATTGGAACCAGGAGTGGATGCAGATGCAGGCCGCTCGACATCGGGCTGATGATTCTTTTGAATGGGATAAGCGGGCTCGGCATTTTCGGCCCTTGGAGACTGCCCCTTATGCTCGGGATTTTATAAAGCTGTTGGCACTTGAGCCCGGCGAGTCCGTGCTGGATATGGGGTGTGGGGCTGGGTCGATTGCTATTCCGCTTGCTCAGGCTGGGCATCCTGTGATTGCAGCCGACTTCTCCCCCGCTATGTTGGGCACCCTTGATGCCGGCATTGAGTATTACGGGCTCGAGGGGCGCATAACGCCCCTTGAGCTTGCTTGGGATGATGATTGGGATTTGGTTGGACCCGTCGCGAAAGCGGTGGATGTTGCCTTTGCCAGTCGGTCAGTTACGACGACCAATCTAAAAGGCGCGCTTGCCAAGCTTGATCGTACGGCTCGTCGGCGTTGTGCTGTCACGATGGTCGCCAACTCCAGCCCGCGCTATGATCTGCACTTGATGAACGCTATCGGCGCCTCGGTTACCTGCAGCAATGGCTTTGTGTATGCCTTCAACATCCTCATTCAGATGGGCGCGTTGCCGCAGGTTACATACTTTGAATCGCCTCGTCGCGATACCTTCGATAACCTCGAGGCAGGCGTGGCGGACTTCTCCCGTATGCTCGAACATGGCAACGAAGATAAGATCGACCGCCTGCGCGACTACATCGCTCAACACATGATTGAGAATCCCCGTGCCGGCGAGCCGGGCTCCAAGGGCGTGCCGCAGGGACGCTACATGCTCGACCACGTCCGCAAGGTCCGTTGGGCGTTTATTGCATGGGAGCCGGTCTCTGCGCCCAGCTCATAGCCTGTTCGCAGCCCGCACTGCCCACTCACTCGGCATCCGCATTCTTTTTGAACTGGGCAAACGCGCTCCACACCGCGCCGTTCCTGCGCTATCGTGGGACAGCTCACGTAGATTAAGGCCCCGTCGCGGGGCGCCCCCATACATAGAAAGCGAGAACCCATGGCACTGACAGGAGCCCAGGTCAAGCAGCTTCGCAGCATGGCCCATCACCTCAACCCCGCCATCATCATCGGCAAGTCCGACGTCAACGAAGGCACCGTCGAGCAGACGGTCGCCTATCTGGAGAAGCACGAGCTCGTTAAGTGCTCCGTGCTCGATGGCTCCAGCCTTTCCGCCCGCGAAGCCGCCGAAGAGCTCGCTGAGCGCTGCCACGCCGAGGTCGTCCAGGTCATCGGCCGCAAGTTCTCGCTGTATCGCGAGTCCTCGCGCAAGGACATCGAGAAGATCAAGCTCGTCTAAGAGCCAATGATCCGGCGAGCCAACACATAGCAAGCTTACGGGTGCCCAAGTACTTCGGGTGCCCGTTTTTTATCGCTCGACCAGCACGCGATTGAGCCGCCCCTCCACCAAGCGCTCGTATAGACGCCGCGTCTCGGGCTCGGGCACGCCATTGACCTGCTCCCTCAGATGGTGCATATGACCGCTGTATAGCTCGACGATATCGCGCCGCCGCCCCGCCGCACTGTAGACGTGCATGGCACAGCGCACCATATCCTCACGTGCCGTTTCCTGCCGAAGCCCCGACTCCGCCAGCCAAATCGCCGACTGCAGATCGTTTTCTTCTAGAGCGGCATTTGCTCCCTTAATCATGCAATCGATGTACTTTGACTGCATAATGCGTCGCATACGCAAAAAGTAGGTGGGATTACAGCCATTGGGAACATACAGCGGTCCGGCATAAAGCTGCTCAATCTTAAGGCACAACTCAACCAAGTGAGGCCCGCGCGCACCCGTGCGATTTCCCAAAACCTCGCGGCTTATCTGGTCAAACAGCCGTACATCGGTCTTGACGTAGTCGCCGTTGAGTCCGATGCATTCATTTTGGATGAGCACGCACGACTTGCCGTCTGGCGTCGGCCCCAAGGCCGACCGCAAGCGCGATATCGTTGAGTACAGGTTGTTGCGAGCGCTATTGAACTCGGCATGGGGCCACAGCTCCATGGCCAGCGTCTCACGATCGACGAGCGCATCCATGCCCAGCGCAAGCCGCTCGGCAAGTGTCGCCGCCTTCTTGCGGCGCCACATTTTGTCCGTGATGGGAAACCCGTCGCGCTCGGCGCGAAACGCACCAAACATGCGAATCTCGATATGGTCGATGGCATCAACGGCTTCAACCTCGCCAGCCTGGAACAGGCGCTCGCCCTCTCTTTCCAAATCGTCGCGCAGCGAGTACCGCGACAGCTCGCGCACGGGAAGCTTCTTGCGGATCCTGCCCGCTGGCTCGCCCAGACAATGCATGGCAAGGCGCGCAAAGAGCCGATACGATGGCTCTAGAATCCCCGCGCGATTCATGGACATCCAGGCCGCAAGGTCGCTGTCTCGGCCCGCACAGGCCAAATGCAGCGCCACCATCCAGGCTTCTGCGCCACCAACCTGCGTCTGGCTTATATCGAGTAGCTCCGCTTCCTCGCGCACCGAAACCATCGATGTATTTCGCAGATACGCTGCGCGCTCCAGCAGCAATGCGTTATCGCGCATGTACGCAATCGACTCCTCGGCAAGTTTGAGCACTTGGACCGCGCGGAACTTTGCATTAACCGGCCGTCCCTCTGCCAGCGACTGCCAGCCTTCTAGCAACAGGCCAAACAGCTGAATCTGGTTGTCGCGCATGCGCACGGCAAAACGATCGAGCTCGTTGAACGCCGCGTCGTCGGTTACCGGCAAGCCGGAAAGGAGCCGCCGTGCCGCCAACACCATGCGCACCCAGATAGCCATCGCCTTAAGCCCACGTACGTCGAGCGCCTCCCGCACCACCGTCATCTCGTCGTCGCGCTCATCGGTTCCCGCAAACGACCCATCAAAGAGCTCCACCAGCATGCTATCGGCCCGTATAACAATCCCCGCGATGTCGAGCTCGCAGTCATAGGCCTTGCTCGTTTTGAGCTGCTGTAGAACGCCGCCGTCATCTCCCCGTTCGGTCAGGCAGCGCTTGACCTCGATATGCGCAGACAACATATCGAGTGCGGTATGGGATGTCTCGATTTCTGGCACGGCCAGGTTCGTAGGAAGCCCAAGCCCTTTGTCCCCATAGCAAACAGCCGTCAGTGTCTGGGCCACCCTCCATGAAACAGGGTCTATTTCGCAGGCCGCCCGTTCGCCCCCGCGCTCGATAACCGATGCCATATAGCGAGCGAGCTTTGTATTGGACACGCTGACCGCTGCCAGATATACGCCAAGCGCTTCGGCAGGCGTTGGCTCTGGAGCCGGATCGTCGGCATCGATCGTGCCCAGCGCCGCTCGGCAGATATCGGCCCCGTGCCCCGTCAGAGCCAGATCGACCCCATACTGCCCAGCAAGTTCAAGGACCGCTCCACAGTCCAAAAAGGCGTCCGCCAGGCCCATCGCCGCATCGCATCGGCCCGCCTTAAGCAAAATCCGGGCCGCCCTCGGAACAAGTTCGGGGCGAACCTCGGCCACCAACTTACGCAAACGCAAGCGTCCGTTATCCTCCGTGCCCAGACACGTAAAACTCCGCTCGGCGGGGTCCAAGCCAAAGATCGGGTAGTCGCGTACAAAGTAGGACTGGTCGACCATCGACAGCCTTACCCCACAAGCCTCGAGTTCTGCTATATTGCCCTCGCCCATCAAAACCATGAGACATGCCACGCAAAACAGCGCATTATTGTCGAGCGAAGCCAGATCGACAAGTGCCGCGCCATATACGTTGACAATCTCGTTTTCGAGCAGGCCGGCTACGTCGCCTTGGCCATACAGACCCGTCTGCAATGCCGAAACGAGCTCGGGCACGCCCTGCGTGAGCTGATAAAAGTCGAGCGATGTGCTGATCGAAAACGCCGATGCCCACGCCGAATACTCATAGGCATGCACCTTGAGCATCTGCGCATTGATCTTAACCGAATCGCCCAGCCCATGAATCAGCTGACGATTTGAAGGACGGCAGGAGATAAAGACCCCTACCCCCATAGCGCGCAGGCCGCGAATCCTGTCGATGAGGTCTTCGGTATCGTGCTGATCGAGGTTTGGCACATTATCAATCGCGATAAGGGAGTGCGGTTTGTCTTTGAGTTCTTCGGTAACCACCTCGAGCTGCATAAACACCTCGCGCCCAGTGGCACGATCGGCCTCGATAATCCGCACGGGGCCTCGCGTCGGGTCGCATTTAACCTCATGGGTGTACTGCAGTAGCACCGAGGTCTTCCCAAACCCGTCGGGCGCATAAAGAACCACGATGCCGGCCTTTCGGCCCTTGGCGATAAGCTCATTCATCAAGCGTTCGCGTCGCACCATATAGCCTCCGCCCAGCGGCATCAGCTCGAGGTCGTCTATACTGCTCAAATCGTTTACCATGCCCGCTCCTCAACTCGACCGTATGGACACTGTATCCGCAAGACCATACAAGCCGCGCTATGAATAGAGCGACCTTGTGTTTTAGGTTGTCTTTTGGTACGCAAGCGGCAAGTTTTTGTACAGCGAGGGCCGATTGTTATTAATCCCCCGACTAATCGGTCTTTAAGCAGGTAAATAAGCTTGTCAGCTTGTCCCATCTAAGCGGCAGTGTAACGCAAATGAACAAGGTTCAGCCATGTCATTCAACTCGCCTAGCACCCGCTACCGTCTACGACCTTTTAGTGGCATTTTTGCATAAAATCTGGTATGGAATGAATCAAGCTGTTGGACATCCGGCGTTCGTCAAGCTTGAGGCAAGTCTTTGGTCAAGTGGGCAAAAAGGGATAGCAAAAAGGCCCCCGCAAAGCGGAGGCCTTAGGCAAGGCTATGTCGAGCTGCAGGATTCGCGCTACTCGCAGAGCGAAAGGGCGGCCTCGTCGGCAACGACAACGCAGTTGGTGTGCAGCTGCAGGATCGAAGCCGGGCACTTGGGCGTAACCGGACCATAGCACATGTCGTGCACGGCCTGAGCCTTGGCCTCGCCGTTGGCGACAACCAGGATCATGCGGGCATACATGATGGTCTGGGTACCCATGGTGTAGGCCTGACGGGGAACATCGTCGATGCTGTCGAACAGGCGGCTGTTGGCCTGAATGGTGCTCTCGGTGAGGTCGACGCAGTGCGTGCCCTTGGAGAAGTGGTCATCGGGCTCGTTGAAGCCGATGTGGCCGTTGTTGCCAATGCCGAGCAGCTGCAGATCCGGGTAACCGGCGGCGGCGACGATCTTGTCGTACTCAGAGCAGGCAGCGGCGGCGTCGGGGTTGGAACCGTCGGGCACATGCGTGTTGTTCAGGTCGATGTTGATGTGATCGAAGAAGTTCTCACGCATGAAGTAGTGATAGCTCTGGGGGTCGTCGTGCGAAAGGCCGCGATACTCGTCCAGGTTGTAGGTGCTGACCTCGGCAAAGTCGACGTCGCCCTTCTTGTACCAAGCAGCGAGCTGCTTGTAGGCACCGATCGGGGTGGAGCCGGTGGCAAGGCCCAGCACACAGTCGGGCTTAAGGATAACCTGCGCCGAGATAATATTGGCGGCCTTGCGGCTCATATCCTCGTAGTCTTTAGCTTTAATGATCTTCATTACGTGTCCTTTCTCGTACAAGAGAGGCAAGGCTCCCTTACAAGCACTTGCCCGCGGCCCGCGTCGGCCGCAACCAACGTGTGCGGCCACCAGGGCGAGGTCGCGTAATGTATGTGTCTCGTGTCTAGCCGCGTCGAGGCCCCTGCCCGTCCACGGTGACCCAAAGCCTTTTAGCTTCGGACAAATCCCATCTTGCCACGGAGGGCGTCCTCTTTCAAGGGCGCCCTCCGTAAACGTGTTTGAATTGTAGGCTAATGGCCACGTGCACTTGCTAGCGCTCGCGAGCAACGATGAGCTGGTCCATCTCTTCGACATGCACGCCAACGGAGCCCTTGATACTCGAGAACTCAACGGAGTTGCACACCAAGATGGGAACCGTCACATCGTAGCCCTCGGCAGCAATTGCCTCGCGATCGAACTCAATGAGTACATCGCCCTTATGGACGATGTCACCCACTTGCGCATGTACGGTAAAGTGCTTGCCCTCGAGCTGAACAGTGTCCAAACCAACGTGGATGAGCACGTCCAGACCATCGACCGTGTTAAGCGCAACGGCGTGTCCCGTGGGAAAAATAGCCTCGACCTTGGCATCAGCCGGTGCAATCACACGCGTTCCGGTGGGCTGAATCGCCACGCCCTGGCCCAAAAGGCCGGTGGCAAACGTCTGGTCGTTTACCTCGGAAAGCGGAATGACATCGCCCGAGATGGGAGCATCCAGCGTAAGGACTCGACCACGCATACCAAAAGACCTTAGGACTTTAGTGAACATGCTCCCCCTCGGACATACCAATCAATCAAAATAACCTTAACAGTTTACCACTTGGCAACGGTTTTTGACCATTAGGGAAGTTCGCGCTTGACAACCTCGACGATGTCGTCGACAACGCGCTGGGTCAGCTCGTGCGTCTCGGCCTCGGCCATCACGCGGACCAGCGGCTCGGTACCGCTCGGGCGCACCAGAATGCGGCCGCGGCCGTCAAGCTCCTTCTCAGCAGCAGCGACGGCATCCCAGATGGGCTGGCAATCGTCCAGACCGGCCTTGTTGTCCGAATGCACGTTGACGAGTACCTGCGGGTACTTCTTCATGATGCCGGCAAGATCGGTGAGGGTACGACCGGTGCGCTTGAGCACGGCCAGCAGCTGCAGAGCCGTCACCAGGCCGTCACCGGTGGTGTTGTGCTCCAGGAAGATGATGTGGCCGGACTGTTCGCCGCCGATGACGGCGCCGTCCGCGAGCATGCGCTCCAGAACGTAGCGGTCGCCCACGGCGGTCTGAACCATCTCGAAGCCCTGCTCCTTCATAGCGATGGAGAAGCCCAGGTTGCACATGACGGTCGAGACGATTTCGGAGTTGGCGAGCTTGCCGCGAGCGGCAAGGTCAGAACCGCAGATAGCCAGGATGTAGTCACCGTCGATCTCATTGCCCTCGCTGTCCACGAACAGTACGCGGTCGGCGTCGCCGTCGTGGGCCAGACCGATGTCAGCATGGGTGCGCAGCACGAGCTCGCGCAGGGGCTCAAGGTGAGTGGAGCCGCACTCAACGTTAATGTCAGTGCCGCAGTAATCGGTGTTGATGGCGTGCACCGTGGCACCCAGGCGCTGCAGCGCGGCGGGCGTGGTCTGGCAGGAAGCACCGTGACCGCAGTCAACGGCAACGACCAGGCCATCGAGCCTCAGGCCATCAAGCGTATCGATAGCGTGGTCGACATATGCCTTGCGGGCGTCCTTCATCTTGATAATGTGGCCCACGCCGGCGCCGGTCGGCAGCGTGTCGGCAGCCATGGCTTCCTCGGACATGACCCAGGCGCTGATCTCTTCCTCGACAGCATCGGGAAGCTTCATGCCCTTGCGGCTAAAGAACTTGATGCCGTTGAACTCCGGCGGATTGTGCGAAGCGGAGATGACGATGCCGCCGTCGAGCTCGTTTTGAACAGTGAGCAGCGCCACGGCAGGCGTGGGGATGACGCCGCAGCAGTGCGGACGGCCGCCCTCGGCCATAATGCCGGCGGTCAGAGCGCTCTCGAGCATGGTGCCCGAAAGACGCGTGTCGCGGCCGATGCAAATATCCGGACCAAGAAACTTGGTCGCCGCGCGACCCAGACGAAACGCGAGGTCGCACGAAAGATCGGCGTTGGCGACGCCACGGACGCCGTCGGTACCGAAGATGTTCTGGGGCATAGGATCGCTCCTTCCCTAGCAGGCGATATGCAACCGCCCACCCTAGTCGAAAAAGAAAAGCGGGACCCGCCGAGGAATCGGCAGGCCCCGCTTGTACATTGCATCTCGAAAGGAGATAAAACCTTAGCGCTTGGAGAACTGGGGAGCGCGGCGGGCCTTCTTGAGGCCGTACTTCTTGCGCTCGACCACGCGAGCATCGCGCGTAAGGAAACCGGCCTTCTTGAGGTCAGCACGGTAGTCGCCAGCGTTCAGAAGAGCGCGAGCGATGCCCAGGCGCAGAGCGCCGGACTGACCGGAAATGCCGCCGCCATCGCACAGAGCGATAACGTCGAACTGACCGGCGGTGTCGGTCACCTTGAAGGGAGCAAGGGCGTTCTCAACGAGCTGATGACGGCCGAAATACTGCTCGGCGTCACGCTTGTTGATGGTCACCTTGCCGGTGCCGGGGACGAGACGGACGCGGGCGACGGCGTTCTTACGACGGCCGGTACCCTGGTAGACAACGGTGTTCTCAGCCATCTTTAAGCCTCCAGCTCAATCTTCGTGGGGTTCTGGGCAGCATGCGGATGCTCGGCACCAGCGTAGACCTTAAGCTTGGTCATCTGGGCACGGCCGAGGGTGGTCTTGGGCAGCATACCGCGAACGGCGCGCTCGATGACCTTCTCCGGGTGCTTCTCCATAGCCTGGCGGAAGCTCTCAGCCTTGAGGCCGCCGTTGTAGCCGCTGTGGCGATAATAGGTCTTCGTGTCGGCCTTGTTACCGGTAAGCTGGACCTTATCGGCGTTGATGACGACAACGAAGTCGCCGCAGTCGCTGTTGGGCGTGAACTGGGGCTTGTTCTTACCGCGCAGGATCATTGCGATCTGGGTGGCAAGACGGCCCAGGACAGCACCATCGGCGTCGACGAGAACCCAGTTGCGCTGGACCTCGCCCTGCTTGGCGTAGTGAGTCGATTTCGAAATCACTTAGACTCCTCCATGTACAGTACGTGTTGTTACAGAGATTCACGGGGCTCTGCAAGTAACCCGTCCATATTACCCCGCTCGCCGTACGAGTCAACAGGTATTTTGGCTCCGACCAGAGTTTCTGCACATGTCATCCACGAGCTGTGATTTTTCCAGCTCTTGAGCTGTTGTCATCTTTTGAGGGTTCGTCGTCGCTAGCGCTCAACGAACTCTTGGATTTCCGCGAGCAGGCGCTTTGCCTCCTGACGGCCCTGGATATACAGGTCCAAAAGCTTTGCCGAATCGTGCTCGACATGGCCGACCTCGACCGGCTTTTGCGGAGCGACGACCAACGCGCGGCCCTCGCGCTCATACTTCCACAGGTGCATGCGCTGGATGTTATAACGGTCGTGGCGCGTCTCGATAGCCTCGAGCAGATAGGGGTAGTCGGCATAGCGGGCGCGCGCGGCCGGCATAAAGTCGTAGGGCTTTTTCTCGTACGAGCGGTCCTGCGTGACAATGACAACCGCACGGTCAAAGCCCGCCTCCTCCAGCACATGCTCGATGGGGACCGAATCGGCCACGCCGCCATCGACGTATTTGTGCCCGTCGATCTCGACCGGCGGCGTCACCAGCGGCAACGAGGTCGAGGCGCGCACGGCGTCGAGGTCAAGTACGGCGCTTTTGACCGGGAGGTACGTGGCGGTTCCAAAGAGCATATCCGTCGCGACGGCGTACATCTCGATGGGGCTCGCGTCGAACGTCTCGTTGTCAAAGGGATCCAGGCGATCCTGGACATCGTTGAAGATAAAGTCGTAACCCACGATGGAACCCGTGGACGCAAACGACGCGGCGCCCATGAAGCGGCTATCGTTGCAGAAAGCCAGGTTGATGCGGTTGGCACGGCCGATCTGGTGCGACTTGTAGTTCACGCCGTTGAGGGCGCCGGCCGATACGCCATATACCGCCGGAATCTCGACGCCAGTCTCCATGAGGACGTCGAGCACGCCTGCGGTAAATTGCCCGCGGAAGCTGCCGCCCTCCAGGACGAGCGCGACCTTGCCGGCGTTCTTTGCCTTATCTTCTGCAGTCATATTGACCTCCTGCGATTGCGTTTTGGCTTTCTTCTACCCAGTTTTGGGATGGCGAGCGCGCAGGTTTTTCGAGGCGGCAGGTGAAGCGGAAAGTGTGTCCCAGTTTGAGGCGAGATTCCGGGACGCGCTTTCCGCTTGGACCGCCGCTGGGAAAGCGCGTCCCGTTCTGAGCGCGGATTCCGGGATGAACTTTCCGCTAGCCATTCATTTGGAAACTGCATCCCATTCCGAACGAGGATTCCGGGATGTACTTTCCGCTTGAGCTGCCATTGGGAAAGCATATCCCACTCTACGGCTCGATTCCGGGTCGCAGTTTCCGCTTGATGTGTCATCCGGAAACTACGTCCCAGTCTGAGCGCGGATTCCGGGACGCGCTTTCCGCCTGGGCTGCCATCGGGAAAGCGCATCCCACCCTGCGTTGCTGCGGCATTTTCTTTACGTCCGCGCCCTGCACAGAGTTCGATTCTCCGCGGTGCGGGAGGGGATCCGTTGGTGCGGCGCATGGCCGGCTGAGATTCGATAAACATCGCATCCATATTGAGCTGATAGTTTGCGCGGAGAATCCGCGTATTTGCTTCGCAAATACGCACCGGCTTCGGCCGCCTGCCCGCGGCCTCGCCCACCCGCTGAGCGTG
>OBWW01000238.1_pt1 | contig 54285 bp, 49 predicted proteins | sample 1538091 | NCBI WGS metagenome assembly OBWW01 (sample SAMEA2580125, study PRJEB22360) | human gut metagenome | biome: human gut; feature: human-associated habitat; material: faeces | place: Denmark | collected 2008/2010 | reverse complement strand
CGGCGACATCCACTCGGCAGAGGATGCGGTGGAGATGATGCAGGCCACCGGCTGTGACGGCGTGATGATCGCCCGGGGCGCGCTGGGCGACCCGTGGCTCTTTGAGCGGGTGAACGCCGCCATTGAAGGCCTGCCCGCACCCAAGGCACCCAACCTGCAGGCCCGCATGAATGCGCTGCGCCGTCAGGTGGAGGAGATGGTGGAGCAGAAGGGCGAGTTCGTCGCCATGCCGCAGGCCCGCTCTCAGACCATGCACTATATGAAGGGGCTGAAAGGTGCGGCCAATCTGCGCCGCTACTGCTGCACTCTGACCCATCTGGAAGATCTGGACGAGCTGATCGATGCTGTTTTTGAAGAGCAGCGCAAAGCGGGCATCGACCCGGACGACGTGCGCGAGGTGCCGTTTCCGTAAGGGGAATATTACTGCTGCCGGGTCAGCTCATCCAGATTCTGGGTGTAACAGGGCAGACAGTGCTCTATGAACCAGTCGGCTTCCGGGCAGTGCATGGCCTGCAGGGCCGCTTTCTGCTGGGCCAGCGCCGCGTCAAACTCGTGGTTGCCGCTGCGCTGCTCCTCCATGCATTTGATGAGGGCGCTCAGCCGGTCAGCGGCCTTCAGCAGGCGCTTTTCCTCGGCGGTGAGCAGTTCCCCGGAGATGAACGGGGACAGCTCTTCGCTCAACTCGTCCGGCAGAAGGCCAGTCATGCAGCGCACGCTCTCGTTTTCCAACGCTTTGTAGGCATCCCGCAGGGTGGGGCTGCTGTACTTGACCGGTGTGGGCATGTCGCCGGTAATGATCTCTGGCGCATCGTGGTACAGCGCCGCCACTGCTACCGTTTTGGGGCGGCAGGGCGTGCCGGTGTACCGCCGTGCGATCAGGCAAAGCATGTGGGCCAGCAGGGCGGTATCGCAGGTGTGCTCGCTGAGAGATTCGGCCCGGGTGGAGTGCATCAGGCTCCAGCGGGTAATATATTTCATGCGCGCCAGCAGGGCGCTGAACGGGTACAGCATGGCAGCTTCCTCCTTTTTCTCCAACATACCTGTCCGGCAGAGCGTTGTCAAGCCCTTTTTTCTGCGCAGTGATCGTGCTATACTAGAACAAACCAACTTTCTGCCGCTTTGGCAGAGAAAAGAGGAAACCATGGAGCGGTCTGGTACTGCCCGGCAGCCGCAGCTGCTGGGACAAAAAAAGGATAAATTCTGGCTGACGGTGGGCCTGTGTGCCCTCACGGCGGCCCTGTTCTTTCTGCCGTTTTATATCATCGACGGCGGCTTTTTCCACTATGCAGGCGATTTCAACAGCCAGCAGATCAGCTTTTACCGCTATATGAACGGCTTTATCAAGGGCGCAGGCTACCCGGACAGTGCGTTCACCTCGGTGCACAATACCTTCTCATGGGCTACCGACCTTGGCAGCGGCGTGATGAACGCCTATTCGTTCTACCTGTACGGCTCGCCGTTCTTCTGGTTTTCGATGCTTTGTAAAGGGTTCTCGCTGCTCTTCCCGCAGGGGTGGCTGCCCTACCTCATGGTGCCGCTGCTGGTGCTCAAGTTTGCCGTGGCGGGCGGCGGTGCGTATCTGTATCTGCGCCGCTACGTCAAAAATATCGACTACGCCGTGCTGGGAGCCTGCCTGTATACCTTCTCCGGCTTTACGGTATACAATGTGTTCTTCAACCACTTTGTAGATGTGGTGGCGCTGTTCCCGTATCTGCTGTGGTCGCTGGACGAGGCCCTTTACAACGACCGCCGCAGCTGGTTTGCGTTCTGGGTGGCGGTGAACCTTGTCAACAACTACTTCTTCTTCATCGGTCAGGTGGTATTTCTGGCCATCTACTTCATCTGCAAGCTCAGCACAGGGGACTTCCGTCTCACTGCAAAAAAGTTCGGGCTGCTGGCCTTTGAAAGCCTGCTGGGCGCTGCCATGGGCAGCATCCTGCTGGTGCCTGCGGTGCTCTCCATTTTGCAGAACCCGCGCACCATCGACCTTTCCTCCGGCTGGGGCTTTCTGACCTACAGCAAGGTGCAGCAGTACCTTGCAATTCTCGTCAGCTGGATCATGCCGCCGGATTCTCCCTACCTCACATCCATCTGGTCGGAGGGCGTGATCAAGTGGACCAGCATGTCGGCCTATCTGCCGCTGTGCAGTCTGGCCGGTGCCGTGGCCTACTGGAAAGCAAAGTGCGGCGACAGTAAAAAGCGCATCGTGGGCACCTGCGCCGTGTTCGCACTGGTGCCCATCCTGAACAGTGCGTTCTACGCCCTCAATTCCAGCTACTATGCGCGCTGGTACTATATGCCGGTGCTGGTGCTGGCCGCAATGACCGTGAACGCGCTGGAAGACCACAACACCGATCTGGACAGCCCGGCCCGCGGCATCAGCTGGCTGATGATCGCCACGGTGGCCTTTGCGGTGGTGCCGGTGCAGGACAGCGACACCGGCAGCTGGTCGTTCGGCGTGCTCAAGAACCCCGGCCAGTACTGTGCGGTGCTGGGCTTTGGCCTGCTGGGCCTGCTGCTGTACCGCTATCTCTGCCAGAAGTGGCGGAGCGACAGTCGCTTTGCCCAGCGCATGACGGCGGCAGTGCTGGCGTTTGCCTTCCTCTTCAGCGTGGTGCACATCGGCATTGGCAAGTTCGGCCAGTGGTATACCGACAGCGACCTTGTGAAGCAGGACACCAACGCCCTGCTGTTGAAAAACGACCTGCCCGAAGGCGATTACCGCGTGGATACGTACAAGATCCACGACAACATCGGTATGTGGCTGGATAAGAGCTGCCTGCAGTATTTTGGCAGCACGGCGGCCCCCAGCATCCTCAGCTTCTACCCGGCGCTGGGGGTCAAGCGGGATGTGCGCAGTGAGCCGGAGCTTTCCAATTATGCACTGCGGGGCCTTTTGAGTGTGGAGTACCTTATCACCACGCCGGAAAAGCAGACCGACTTTGAAAACGAAGCCGACGACGGCTGGGAATATGCCTTTGCAAAGGACGGCTATGCGGTCTACCGCAACACGAACTACGTGCCCATGGGCTTTGCCTATGACTATTACCTCACCCAGACCGAGTACGAAGAAACAGCCAAGGCCACCCGCGCAAACCTCCTGATGCGTGCACTGGTGCTTACCGACGAGGATGCTGCAGTCTACGGCAAGTACCTCACCCATCTGCCGGAAGGCAGACGGGAGGAGCTGTACTATGAGTCCTACGTGCAGGACTGCCGCGAGCGCCGTGCCACGGCTGCCAGTGTGTTCCAGATGAACAATTCGGGCTTCCACGCCGAGATCACGCTGGAAAAAGAGAACCTCGTGTTCTTCTCCGTGCCTTACGATGACGGCTTTACGGCCTATATCAACGGGCAGGAGGCCGACATTGTGGAGGTGGACGAGGGATTGATGGCTGTGCTGTGCCCGGCAGGTGAAAACAGCATCGATTTTGTCTACCAGCCCGACGGCATCCGGCTGAGCCGTGCGCTGACTTTGGGCGGCATTGTGGTATGGCTGGCGTACACGGCGTACTTCGTCTGGCGCAAGCGCCGCACAAAGCGGGCCTGATGCACGGAAGAATGACTTTGTGCTGTAGAAGGAAGAAATTTTTGAAATTTCCTCTTGACTTTATGCCAATAAAGTGTATAATGCAATCAAACCGATGAGGCGGAAGAGAACCTGCACAGCGCATCTTCAGTGAGCCCGGACAGTGAAAACGGGCGAGAGCGGGGCAGAGCTTCGTGGGCCGCCGAGGGCCGGGCAAATGGGCAGCAAGCCTTAGTAGCTTTGGACGGAAGTCTCCGTTACAGGACAGGGGAGTGTTGGCTCTCCGTGAGAGGCTCTGCAGTTTGCAAAGCAGGGCAAGCAAGGTGGCACCGCAGAATCGAACTTTACCGATCCTGTCCTTGTGGATAACACACAGGGACAGGGTCGTTTTTATTTGTAAGACCCGTCCCGCAAGGGGAGCGGGTCTTTTACTTTTGCCGCCCGCTCCGGGAAAGGAGTTTACTGTTATGAAAAACGTTACCATGATCTCCCGCCGCAGCTTCCTCAAGGCCGCTATGGCTGCTTCCGCCGTTTCTGCACTGGCATTCACCGGCTGCGGCGGCTCCGCTTCCAGCACCGTGCCTGCATCTCCCGCTGCCGCTTCTGCCGCAGCGGAGGGCGGTCAGACCTTCAAGGTGGGCATCGTCAACTATGTGGATCATGCTTCCCTCAACCAGATCGTGGAATCTGTGGAGAGCCGTCTGGATGAGCTGGGGGCAGAGAAGGGCGTTACCTTCGACTACGCCGACTACTACGCAAATGCACAGGCTGACCAGTCCAACCTGAACCAGATCGGTGCCGACCTCGTAGGGGACGGCGTGGATGTGATCGTGGCTGTGGCTAACCCCGCTGTGGAGGATCCCGATATCCCCGTTGTCTACTCTGCTGTCACCGACCCCGCCGCTGCAGGCTTTGACGGCGAGGAGAACATCACCGGCACCTCCGACGCACTGAACACCGAGGCCATCATGAACCTGATCACCGCTGTCAACCCGGATATTGACACCATTGGCCTGCTGTACGACCTGAGTCAGGATGCCTCCACCCAGGCCATTGCCGATGCCAAGGCTTTCTGTGATGCCAACGGCACCACCACCGCTGAGGTGCAGATGGCGGCTGAGGCTCTGATCGCCGCCGGTGTCAAGGCCGTGTTCACCCCCACCGACAACACCGTGATGACCGCAGAGCTGTCCATCTACGAGACCTTTACCGAGGCAGGCGTGCAGCACTACACCGGTGCCGACAGCTTTGCACTGAACGGTGCCTTTGTGGGCTACGGCGTGGATTACGTCCAGCTGGGCGAAGCCACTGCCGATATGGTGGCAGAGCTGCTGTGCGAGGGCAAGACTACCGCAGACCTGCCGTACCAGACCTTTGATAACGGCATCGTCACCATCAACACCGAGACCTGCGAAGCGCTGGGTCTGGACCTTGACACCGTGAAGGAGGCCTTCAAGCCCTACTGCACCGAGATCGTGGAAGTAACCACCGCAGAGAACTTCTCTTAAAAAAGAACCCTCTCAGTCAAAACCTGACGGTTTTGCCAGCTCCCCCGAAGGGGGAGCTTTTGGCAGTTCTGAGGAAGTGTTTTGCTGCCCACAGTGCACCGCATCACAAGAAGCTAAATTAAATAAGTCCGGTATCTTCGTGGTTAGCAGGCTCGCCCTCTCAGTCAAATCCTACGGATTTGCCAGCTCCCCCAAAGTGGGAGCCTTTGGCAGTCCACGTAAAGTTCATCTTTCTGCCAAGGCCTCTCCCTTTGGGAGAGGTGTCACCGTAGGTGACGGAGAGGGCGAGCCTGCTTTCCGTCACGACCCTTCCCGTGAAAATGGAATACCGGAGCGTCCGCAGACGCTCCGGTATTCCGAAATAAAAAACTGATTCCTTAAATTATGGCCAGAGCAAAAGCGGAGGCCATTTTAAATCGTCCAATCAAAAAGAAACATAAAAGGAGCACACACATGCTGGCGAGTATCTTTTCGCTCAACGTCCTACAGACGGCGCTGGAACTGGGCTGTATCTATGCCCTTGTGGCGCTGGCACTGTTCCTGAGCTATTCCATCCTGAACATCGCAGACCTTTCCACTGACGGCTGCTTCACGCTGGGCTGCGCCGTGGCCTGTCAGGTAGCACTGACCGGCCACCCCATTCTGGCCCTGTTCGCAGCCATGGCGGCAGGTGTGTGCTCCGGCTTTGTTACGGCTTTTCTGCAGACCCGCCTTGGCGTGGAGAGCATCATGGCAGGCATCATCGTCAACACCGGCCTTTACACCATCAATCTGGCCGTGATGGGCTTTTCCTCCACCATGTCACTGGTCAAGACCGACACTGTTTTCTCGCTGGCAAAGGGCTCACTGAGCTTCCTTGGCGGCTGGTATAAGCTGGCCATCGCGCTGGCCATGATCCTGCTTGCCGGTGCGGCGATGCTGGGTTTTCTGGGCACCCGGCTGGGCCTGTCCATCCGCGCCACCGGTGACAACGCTGCCATGGTGCGTGCTTCCAGCATTAACCCGGCTTTCACCATTACGGTGGGCCTGTGCATTTCCGGCGCATTGTGCGCCCTCTCCGGCGGCCTGCTGGCACAGTATCAGAAGAGCTGCGATATCAATGTGGGCACCGGCATGGTGACCATCGCACTGGCTTCCCTCATCATCGGCGAGACTCTGCTTGGTAAGCGCACCATGCTGCGCCGGATCATCGGCGTGGTGTTCGGCAGCTGCCTGTACCGTTTTATCGTAGCTGTGGCGCTGCGCTTCAATGTACCTGCCGCCGCCATGAAGCTGGTGTCCGCCATCATCGTGGCCATCGCCATTTCGATGCCGGCCATCAAGGAAAAAATCGCCTTTGAGCAGCGCAAGCATGGGGCCTGCCGCCGCCGCGTGACCACCGGCAAGGAGGGAAAGTAAGATGGAAATGCTTCAGCTGAACGATCTGCACAAGACTTTCAACCCCGGCACGGTCAATGAAAAAGTGGCCCTGAACGGTGTCAGCCTGCACATGGAAGCCGGGGACTTTGCCACCATCGTGGGCTCCAACGGCGCGGGCAAATCCACCCTGTTCAACGCCATCACCGGCGGCTTCATCGCCGACGAGGGCAGCATCCTGCTGGGCGGACAGGATATCACCTTTGCGCCGGAGCACCAGCGCAGCAAGGTCATCGGCCACCTGTTTCAGGACCCGCTCAAGGGCACGGCACCCAACATGACCATTGAGGAAAACCTTGCACTGGCCTATCTGCGTGCCGGCACCGCGCCCCACGCCATCTTCTCCCGCATCTCCCGCAAGGACAAGGAAGTGTTCCGCGAAAAGCTGGCGCTGCTGGATATGGGCCTTGAGGGACCGCATGAAGCAGCCGGTGGGACTGCTTTCCGGCGGTCAGCGGCAGGCGCTGACCCTGCTCATGGCCACCCTCGTCACCCCCAAGCTGCTGCTACTGGACGAGCACACCGCCGCACTGGACCCCGCCACCGCCGAAAAGGTACTGGAGCTGACCAAGAGCATCGTGGCTGAAAAGAAGATCACCTGCCTGATGGTCACCCACAATATGCATCAGGCACTGGAGCTGGGCAACCGCACCCTGATGATGGATTCCGGCCGCATCGTCTTTGATGTGAAGGGCGAGGAACGCAGCCGGATGACCGTGGACGACCTGCTTGAAAAGTTCCGCGAGAACGCAGGCAGGAATCTGGACAACGACCGCATCCTGCTGAGTAAAGTGGAAAAGTGACCCGGACAGGAAAGCACAGCCCCGACAGACCATGCAGTCTGCCGGGGCTGTATTTTTGCGGGGAAGTGCACCGTAGGGAAAAGCGGTTCCCCCTGAAACAGCAAATCCCCCCTGCGCAGATGCACAGAGGGGATTTTAAATATCAGAAATTACTGAACGTATTCGACCGTGTACTCGAAGCCGTACTCTTCCTGCAGCTTCTTCACCTCGGCCTCGCAGTCCTCGATGAAGGTGGGGGCGTAGACGGAAGCGCCATTGTGGGCCTTCTTGTAGTCCTCAACGATCTGCTGCAGCTTTGCCCAGCCCTCGTTGGCCTTGTTCTGGTCGATGCTGTCGGGGAAGTTGATGATGAACTCGCGGTGCTTAGGAATACGTGCTTTCATGGTAGGTTCTCCTTATAACAGTTTGGATTTTGATTGTTGATTTATACAGAAGCACAGAGAAAAACCTGTGCAACTTGCGAAAAACGGATCACAGCCCGTATACCCGGCGGGCATTTTCGGCTGTGGTGCGGAACACCTCTTCGGCAGAGATGCCACGCAGCTGGGCGATATACTCGCCCACATAGCGGATGAGGGAGCTGTCACAGCGGGTGCCGCGCACCGGCTCCGGTGCCATATAGGGGCAGTCGGTCTCCAGCACGATGCTTTCCAGCGGCAGGGCGCTGATGGCTTTTGCCGCCCGCTTGGCACCCTTGAAGGTACACGCCCCGCCAAAACCGATGAACAGTCCCTGCTTTGCCAGCCACACCGCGTCATCGGCACTGCCGGAATAGCAGTGGACGATGCCCTTGGGCTGGTATTTTTTCAGCAGGGCGTAAACGTCGGCATGGGCGTTGCGGTCGTGCACGATGATGGGCTTGTCCAGTTCCAGCGCCAGCCGGATGTGCGCCTCAAACATGGCCAGCTGGGCATCCTTGGGCACAGGCCAGTGGTAGTCCAGCCCGCACTCCCCCACTGCCACCACCTTGGGGTCCTCGTAATACGGGGCCAGAGCGCGCATCTCTGCGGCCCAGTCCCCGCCGTACACCGAGACCGTAGGAGCCGGGCCTTCCTCGCCGCAGTCGGCGGCGGGCAGCAGGCTTTCCGGGTGGATGCCAACAGCTGCCACCACCCACGGGTAGCGGTGCGCCAGCTCCAGCACTTTGGGTGCATCCCCGGAGTGGGTGGCCTGTTCACACACGCCCACCACGCCCTTGCCGGGCAGGCTGCCCAGCAGGAAATCGCGGTCTGCGTCAAAAGCGCGGGCACTGTAGTGCGCGTGGGTGTCAAAAATGGGGCCGGTCATTTGCCCTCCTTTTTGGCGGGGGCCTTGTTCACCAGCCAGATGCCAACACACACGAACACCAGCGCCGCCAGATACTGCCAGCGGAACAGGGGTTCGCCGTTGAGCACGGCGCTCAGCAGTACGTTGACCACCGGGTTCACGAAGCCAAAGATGGCAATGCGGCTGACCGGGTTGTTCTTCATCAGCAGAGCCCACAGCACATAGCCTGCCCCGCAGATGAAGGCCAGATACAGCATGACCACCATCGCCAGTGCGCTCTGCACATGGAGACTGCCGCCCAGCACAGTGCCCAGCACAAACAGTGCCAGACCGCCCACGAATAGGTTGATGAAGCAGACGGCAAAGCTGTCTGCTTTTTTGGTCACGGATTTGTTCCACGGGCCGGACAGGGTAAAGATGATGGTAGCGGCCATCATGCAGAACACGCCCCAGCCGCTGCCGCCGCCGTGGTTGCCCAGCGTGCCGATGAGCACGCCCGCAAAGCCAACGGCGCAGCCCAGCGTTTTGGCAGGGGTCATGCGGTCGGCGTTGCCGTAGATGAAATGGGCAAAGATCACACCCAGAAAGCTCTGGGTGCTGTTCAGGATGCCGCCAAAGGCACCCGTGAGCATGGCAACAGCGATGTAATAGAATGCGTACTGGGTCGTGGTCTGCCACAGGCCCAGAGCACAGCACTCCGCTGCCACTTTGCCGCGGGGGAACTTGGGCAGGCGGCTCTGCAGCAGAACACTGCCCAGCAGCACCAGAAAGCTGCCCAGCATGAACCGCACACCGGCAAAGCAGAAGATGGAGGCGGTGTTGCCGGTCTCAATGGCGAACAGCCGGTAGCCCAGCTTGATGAAGGGGAATGCCGAGCCCCACAGCACATTGCAGAAGATGGCCAGCAGCACGGCAAACACCGGCGTGCCGAAGATCTTATCCAGCCATTCCGCGCGGGAAAGCGTTTTGTTTTCCTGCATGGCGGCTCAGTGGATGCGGCTGCCTACGGGGGTGTCGTCGCCGTAGAAAGCGATGGAGCAGCCGCCGTCGGCGGTATCAGCAGCAAAGATCATGCCCTCGCTGACATACTTGCCCTTCATCATGGGGCGAGGTGCCAGATTGCACACAATGCCGATCTTCTTACCGATCAGGTCTTCCGGCTTGAACCACTTTGCAATGCCGGAAAGGATGCAGCGCTCCCGCTCGCCGTCAAACACGGTCAGGTGCAGCAGCTTCTTGCTTTCCTTCAGGTTCTCGCAGGCGCGCACTTCGGCCACACGCAGTTCCACCTTGCAGAAGGTGTCAAAGTCGATCTCTTCCTGGTGGGTAAAGTCCACGGTGCTCTCCTCGGCGGGGGCGGCAGCCTTCTTCTCCGCTTCAGCCTTGGCCTTGTTGGCAGCTTCGGCAGCGGCCTTGCGCTTTTCGTCCTCTTCCTTCAGGTGGGCAATTTCCTTTGCCACATCGATGCGGGGGAACAGTGCCTCGCCCTTGTGCACGGTGTAGGTCTCCTGTACGCCGTAGGTGGCCTTGGCCAGGTCCAGAGCAGACGCGTCCAGACCCAGCTGTTCCATCATCTTGGGCGCGGTGGTGGGCAGGTATGCGTTCAGCAGGATGCCGCACACGCGCAGTGCCTCGCACAGGTGGTACAGCACGCTCTCCAGACGGGCCTTGTTGGCCTCGTCCTTGGCCAGCGCCCAGGGAGCGGTCTCGTCGATGTACTTGTTGGCGCGCTGGATGACCGCAAAGATCTCCATCAGGGCCTGCGGGATGGTCAGGCTGTCCATGTCGGCCGTGACCTTGGCGGTCAGCTCGTTGACCATGGTCTCCAGCTCGGTGTCAATGGCTTCGGTACCGGCCACATTGTGCACGGTGCCGCCGAAGTACTTCTCGCACATGGCGACGGTGCGGCTGAGCAGGTTGCCCAAATCGTTCGCCAAATCGCTGTTGATACGGGTGATCAGGGCTTCGTTGGTGAACATGCCATCGTTGCCGAAGGGAATCTCACGCAGCAGGAAGTAGCGGATGGCATCCACGCCGTAGCGGTCGCACAGGATCACAGGGTCCACCACATTGCCCACGGACTTGGACATCTTGCCGCCGTTCATCAGCAGCCAGCCGTGACCGAACACCCGCTTGGGCAGAGGCAGATCCAGAGCCATCAGCATGGCGGGCCACAGAATGGTGTGGAAACGCAGGATCTCCTTGCCCACCATGTGAAGGTCGGCAGGCCAGAACTTGTCATAGTCGTGATATTTTTCGTTACCGTAGCCCAGCGCGGAGATATAGTTGCTCAGGGCATCCACCCACACATACATGGTGTGCTTGGGGTCGAAGGGCACGGGGATGCCCCACTTCACGGAGGTGCGGGACACGCAGGTATCCTGCAGGCCCTGCTTGATGAAGGCGATCATCTCGTTCTTGCGGCTCTCAGGCTGGATGAACTGGGGGTTCTCCTCGTAGAGCTTCAGCAGGCGGTCAGCATACTTGCTGGTCTTGAAGAAGTAGGCTTCCTCGTGTGCGTCGTACACTTCACGGCCGCAGTCGGGGCACTTGCCGTCCACCAGCTGGCTGTCGGTCCAGAAGCTCTCGCAGGGCTTGCAGTAGTGGCCGATGTACTCGCCCTTGTAGATGTCGCCCTGCTCATACAGCTTGGTGAAAATTTTCTGGCAGGACTCCATGTGGTAGTCGTCGGTGGTGCGAATGAAGCGGTCGTAGCTGACGTCCAGCAGCTTCCACAGATCCTTGACGGTGGCTACGATCTTGTCCACATACTCCTTGGGGGTCACACCGGCATCGGCAGCCTTGTCCTGAATTTTCTGGCCGTGCTCGTCGGTGCCGGTCAGGAACATGACGTCATAGCCCTGCATCCGCTTGAAGCGTGCCAGTGCGTCGCAGGCGACAGTGGTATAGCTGTGGCCGATGTGCAGTTTGTCGCTGGGGTAGTAGATGGGAGTGGTGATGTAGAATGTCTTGTGCTCACTCATAGGTTGATACTCTTCCTTTCCTGATTTGGCGGGGGACGAAAAAAGCCCTCATCCTGCCGGACTGAGCCGGACAAGGACGAGAGCCTGAAACTTTCGTGGTACCACCTTGCTTCGCCGCACCCTTGCGGGCGCAGCCTTTTGCCGGGCCAAAAAGCACGGCGCAGCGCGGTAACGGGCGCACCCGTCGCAGGCTCAATTTTCACCTGCGCAGCTCCGAGACCATCTTCGGCATCGCGCGGCCTGCCCGGTTCCATCCTTCGGGCTTTCTGTCAGGCGCAGACGGTGCGTACTCTTCTCTTCACAGCCAATTTACATTGTTATGTCTATAATACGCAAAAACGGTGGGTTTGTCAACATTAAATCTCGTAATCCAGACAGAACCGTGCCTTGGTGTAGGGCCGCACCTTGCCGTCGGCCACAGCCACATGGGCGGGATGGACGGAGTAGCCCTTGAGGGCCTCGGCGCTTTCAAAGGTGGTGTCCAGCATCAGGTCGGCGGTGGAAGAGGGGAGACCGTTGATGTTGACATGCACTTCCACAAGGCCCGGGACCTTGCCTGCCAGACCTTCCAGACCCTCCTTGATGCCTGCCTTGACGGCGGCTTTTTCGGCATCGGACAGCTCGTCCTTCAGCTGCCACAGGATCACATGCTTGACCATAATAAAAAAACCTCCTGCGTTTTTTTCTCATTGTAACAGGGTGAGAAAAAATCCGCAAGAGGAAAGCTGCAAAGTATTATTGGGGTGCGAACAGCAGAACCACCAGAAGCACGGCACAGAGCACCGAAACTACGATGCCCTCCAGCCGGGTCAATTTGATGTACTCTTCCGTGGGCTCAGGTACCTGCGTGTACCGCCTGCGGGAGCGCAGGGCAATGGCATCTTCCGGATGCAGCGCCATAAAAATGCCGAACCCGATGCCGAAAAGTGCGGTTAAGATCGCACAGATGACTTCCATAGCAACCTCTCACTTTTTGTTTTTGTCGTCCCTGCTCAGAGTATAGCACAGATACGAGATCAGCAGGGCAGCGCACAACACGAGCGCTGCCACCATCAAAATGGAGTGCAGCGGCTCGACCCTGGGAAGAAAGGTGTTGACCAGATAGAGTGCACCGCAAAGGATCGAAGCAATGCCGTAAAATTTGCGGAAGTGCTTCTTTTCGTCCTCACTGCTCCATCCGGTGCCGGTGCCATTGTACAGATCCCGGATGCCGCGGTACAAAAACAGCACACCCAGCGCGGCGTTCAGCCAATCCCAGTCCGAAAGATTCAAATTCATGGTGGCCCCTTTCCGGCTGTCAATCCGCACTATGGTTCCAGCTTTCGTAAGCGACAAGATAAAGAAGGTCTCCCACGATGGCGATGCCGAAGATGATACGGTAAATCAGCGATGTAACAGGTGTGAAGGCTAAGATCAGAAAGGCGATGCTGTTGAGCATGTAAAACACGCCGTTCTTTTTCTGCCAGAAGGCGCGGTACTCCGGGTCGCGGTGATACTGGTTGAACGGCAGATCGAGGAACGGGTCTTTGCCTTGAAGATCCCGAATGCCGGAGATGAACCAGATAACGGTCAGCACAAGATTAAGCAGAGTGGAAACCGAAACGAACGACTCCATGAAATGAACCTCCCATCTTTTTCCACAGTATACCACAGAAAAGTGCAAAAACAAAGGACGGTATTCAACCTTCCTGCGTAAAATTTGCACAAATCGGGCGTTGACTGTTGGTGAAAACAGCACAAAATAAAACCAGCCGGACGAGGCGGTTGCAAGCCCTCGTCCGGCTGGATACTTACTTCTTCGGAGTCATAAGCCTCTTCTCCTTGGGGTTCCTCATTTTCGGAGTAAACGTTTCATAGGGTGACGCTCCTTAGAAACTACTGGAAACTGAGAATCTATTTCAAGGGGACTGATTACTTAGTACATTGGATTGACCCTTCTCTTAACTGATGGAGTGCGGCACCGAGATTCTGAAGATGAATTTCATATTACCACATTCTTTCGAGTTAGATTCGCCAGGGGCAAACTACTTAGTACATTGGTAGAACTCCTTTTTTGCTATTCAAATAATGTTCTCCGTACAAAAGATACCTTCATAGGAATCATCTCCGGCGGATCTATTTGAATCGCTGGGGGTTAAGTTTATCGACAGGTTGTCGTGTAATCGCATTTCTGATGCTCAAGACTGGCTCATTTTTGTTGTGTTTTTATACGGGGGAAACATCCCGTCTGTGGTGAGCCTCTATTTTGCTTCTCAGCGAATCCCGACAGCCTGTCCCTGCTGTGCGGGTTCCATATCGACCATCGGTCTCGCTCCTTTCTGCTTCAAGTCAGCGGGATTAGCTCTCTCTTGAGCTTCTGCTGTACTTCTCTGGTTTCTGGCTTTATTATACATATTCCTGATTGATTTGTCTATTCGCAGAGTGCACAAGGATAGAAATATAAAATTGTGCAGTTCTTGAAAAACAGCAGATGGAACGTGCAAAATGCTGCTTTCTGCGCGGTGTGCCCGGGCGATCGGGCCCTTTGGAGAGGAACTCTGTGCCCTGCAGGGAGGGCTGCCGGGAAGGTCACAGCAAAGCCGCCCAGAAGTTCCGGGCCGTTTGTGGAGGATTTTGCGCAAAACGGGAGAAAGTGTCCACAGGGTATTATGCGTCAGATCGATTTGTGCTAAAATAGCGCCAATGAATGGTAGTCGCCGCCGCCCCGCGAGATGAAAGTTTCGCGGGGCGGCTTTTTTGCGGCAAAAATTTAGACACAAAAGAAAATGTGGCGCTGAACACAGGCGGTGTCACCAATGCCACCTTTGTTATGGCTCTGCACGAGATGCCGATCATGGTTCCCATTGCCTGCGTGTTGGAATTTTTCGTGGTGGAGAAACTGGCCACCGGATTGGCGTTTATGTTCATGCGGCCCACAGATCGTCCGCAGTTCATCACCTATGCCATCTCGCTGATGATCGTGTGCATCATGTGCCCGGTGATGAGCCTGATCGCAACGGTGCTGTTTAAAGAACCCGGCTTTGGCACTTGGGTGCATACATGGGGCTGCAATATGCCCATGGCCCTGTGCTGGCAGATGCTGTACTGCGGGCCGCTTGCCCGTGCCATCTTCCGGCTGGTGTTCCGCCGCGGCGCAAAACAGGCGGACTGACAGATTTTAGATATGCAGTTATAATAAATATGTATAGGAGCGGGTGTAATACCGGACGAGACACCTATACGAATTTTATATATCGGGCATATAAAGCATGTACAATGGGGCATTTTTGATGGAAATATTCCCCGGAATGCCCTGAAAAAGCCATTGAAACCTAAGAATTGACTAAGAAATTTGTGGAAAAAGTACATGTGAAGAACGTTTTATTGGACAAGATGCACAACTTTTTTTGTATATCAATGCAGTAGAACCACCTAAAATGTAGAATGTGCACAAAGCCACTTGCCAATTTTCGTCAATCGTACTATCATACACAACGAAAAAAGACGAAGTGACCCGTGCAGGAGGGAGGGTGTGACCGGACAGAGCCGAACACCTTCCTTACTTTTTTCACAAAGCTGCGCCTTTTCTTCGAGCGATAAGAAGGACGCTGCGCCGCCGGGGCGGTGCGGCGGTCTTACCCCCGGAACCCTATTCTTCAGGAAGGAGGAAAAACAATTGAATAATCTGACCAAAGCATTGATGGAAGAGCTGACCGTCGAATACGTCAAGGTCGGCCCGCTGCAGATCCCGGAATCCGTGGTCATCAGCTGGGTGATCCTGGCCATCGTCACCATCGGCTCGATCCTGCTTACCAGAAACCTGAAGGTGGACCATATCAGCAAGCGTCAGGCCGTGCTGGAAATGGCCTACCTCGCAGGCACCAATTTCTTTGAAGGTCTGCTGGGCGAAAAGGGCAGGCGCTATGTGCCTTACCTGATGACCGTGGCCATCTACATCGCCTTCAGCAACCTGATCGGCGTGTTCGGTGTCAAGCCCCCCACGAAGGATCTGGACGTGACCGCAGCGCTGGCGCTGATGAGCATTGTGCTGATCGAGGGTGCCGGCATCCGGGCACGCGGCGGTGTGGGCTTCTTCAAGAGTCTGGCTGCCCCCACTCCGGTCATGACCCCTATGAACATCCTCGAGATCGCCATCCGCCCCACCAGCCTGTGCATGCGACTGTTCGGCAACGTGCTGGGTGCATTCGTCATCATGGAGCTGATCAAGCTCGTGGTGCCCGTGTTCGTCCCGGCGGTGTTCAGCCTGTATTTTGACCTGTTCGACGGTCTGATCCAGACCTACGTGTTCGTGTTCCTGACTTCGCTGTTCATGAAAGAGACCATGGGCGGAGAAGACTGATCCATTGATATTTACTGAATTTAAAAGGAGATTATTACTATGAATGGTTTGATTGCTCTGGGCGCTGGCATTGCAGCGCTGACCGGCATTGGCGGCGGTATCGGCATCGGCATCGCAACGGGTAAGGCAACGGAGGCAATCTCCCGTCAGCCCGAGGCATCCGGCAAGATCCAGACCAACCTGCTGCTGGGCGCTGCTCTGGCAGAAGGTACTGCAATTTTCGGCTTCGTCGTTGCACTGCTGATCATCCTGTTCCTGGGTCAGTAACGGAGGCGCAGACGAATGCTGAAGTTGGATATTAACCTGCTGTGGACCGTCGTGAACGTCCTCGTCATGTATGCGGTGCTGCGCAAGTTCCTGTTCAAGCCTGTTCAGGACGTGATCGCAAAGCGCCAGCAGATGGTGGACGCAAACCTGGCCGATGCGGAGACCTCCAAGAAGGAAGCCGCAGAGACCATGAACGCCGCACAGGAAAAACTGCGCAATGTGGACAATGAGGCCGCTGCCCGCCGCGAAGCCTACGAAAAGCAGGCTGAGGTCGAAAAGCAGCAGCTGCTGGCAGATGCCCGCAAGCAGGCGGACGCCATCGTGGCCGCCGGCAAGGCGAGCGCCGAGGCCGAACGCCAGAGCAAGCTGCGGGAAGCCGATGCCCAGACCACGGCACTGGCCCGTGCGATGTGCGAGAAGCTGCTGGCCCGCAATCTGACCGCCCAGGACGACGCACGTCTGCTGGACGATCTGCTGGAGAAAGCAGGTGCAGGCAATGGCAACTGAATTCAGTCGTGAATTTTTTGCGGACAACCGCATCGTCAAGGCCGAGCTGCGCAGCGCCCGCAAGCCCCGGGAAGAGGAGCTGAACCGGATCCGCGCCGAGGTACGCAAGCTGTATGATGCCACCGAGGTCATCCTGAACGTGACGGTGGACGAGAGCCTGCTGTCCGGCTATGTCCTGCAGGTGGGCGACCGCGTGTTCGATAACTCCGGCCGTCATCAGCTGGACAAGATGATGGAGGGCAAGCCCTCGCTGGCTACCCTCAAGACCCGCATTGAGGACTACAAGCCCGCCGAGACCTCTGCCGAGGGCGGTGTGGTCATCTCCTCTGCCGACGGCATCGTGCACGTCGAAGGCATGAACCGCGCCGTGTACGGCGAGATCGTCACCTTCGACAACGGTGCCAAGGGCATGGTGGAGAGCGTGGACCCCGAACAGCTGGGCATCATGCTGTTCGACGGAGCTGAGACCGTCGGTGTGGGCACCATGGTGACCCGCAGCGGCAAGCGTGCCGGCATCCCGGTGGGCGATGCCTTCCTGGGCCGTGTCATCAGCCCGCTGGGCGAGCCCATCGATGGCAAGGGCCCCATTGAAGCTGTGGGCTACAACCCCATCGAAAAGCAGGCCCCCGGCATTCTGGAGCGTCAGAGCGTGGATACCCCGCTCCACACCGGCATCCTCGCCATCGATTCCATGTTCCCCATCGGCCGCGGCCAGCGTGAACTGATCATCGGTGACCGCCAGACCGGCAAGACCTCCATCGCCACGGACGCCATCCTGAACCAGAAAAACACCGGTGTGCTATGCATTTATGTGGCCATCGGCCAGAAGGCTTCTTCCATTGCCCGCGTGGCAGGCGATCTGCAGAAGCACGGTGCCATGAGCTACACCACCATCGTGGCGGCTACTGCTTCGGATTCTGCTCCCCTGCAGTACATCGCACCCTATGCCGGCACCGCACTGGCCGAGTACTTCATGAGTCAGGGCAAGAGCGTGCTGATCGTTTACGACGATCTGTCCAAGCATGCAGTGGCCTACCGTGCCATTTCTCTGCTGCTGCGCCGCTCTCCGGGCCGTGAGGCTTACCCCGGCGACGTGTTCTATCTGCACTCCCGTCTGCTGGAGCGCTCCTGCCGGATGCGCGACGATCTGGGCGGCGGCTCCATCACCGCACTGCCTATCGTTGAGACGCAGGCAGGCGATGTTTCCGCCTACATCCCCACCAACGTCATTTCCATCACCGATGGTCAGATCTTCCTCGAGAGCGCCCTGTTCAATGCAGGCAACCGCCCGGCCGTCAATGTGGGCCTGTCGGTGTCCCGTGTGGGCGGCGCTGCCCAGACCAAGGCCATGAAGAAGGCCAATGCGAACCTGCGTATCGAGCTGGCACAGTACAAGGATATGGAGTCCTTTGCACAGTTCAGCTCGGATCTGGACGCGGAGACCCGCCGCCAGCTGGACCACGGCAAGGCTCTGATGGAAATGCTCAAGCAGCCGCTGTATCAGCCCAAGTCCGACGCCGAGCAGGTGGTCACGCTGGTGCTGGCTTCCCACGGCGTGCTGGACGAACTGCCCACTGCCGAGCTGCGCGCCAAAACTTCCGCATTTGTGCGTCAGTTCCGCGCGGATGTGTCCGGTACGATGGATAAGATCACCGCCACCGGCAAGCTGGAACCTGAAATGGTCGATGCCATCCTGAACGCCTGGAAAGCTTATGCGGGAGGCGACAGCCATGCCGTCCAGTAAGCTGCTGAAGGAGCGCATCGAGAGCATTCAGGACACCATGAAGATCACGAACGCCATGTACCTGATCTCCTCGTCCAAGCTGCGCAAGGCACGTAAGAACTACCAGAATGTATCGCCCTACTTCAACCGTATGCGCGATACCATTTCCCGCGTGGTGCCCCACCTGCCGGAAGAGCCGGTGCATCCGTTCTTCCACGAGCGCAACACCGCAAACCCCAAGCGCGCTTACATCGTGCTGACGGCAGATAAGGGCATGGCAGGCGCTTACAACCAGAACATCATCAAGTTCCTCAAGGAAAATGCGGATGAGAACGACCGGTTCTATGTGATCGGCCAGACCGGCTACCGCGCCCTGTACCACAAGGACCCGCGGCTGGTGGAGGATTTCCACTACGGTGCCACGGAGCCTACGCTGCAGCGTGCCCGCGATATCACGATGGACGCCATCGATGATTTCAAGACCGGCAAGCTGGATGAGATCTATCTCATCTATACCCGCATCGAAAATGCATTGACCAGCGAGCCCACCATGGTGCGTCTGCTTCCGCTGGACCGCGCCCATCTGCAGCCTGCCCCCAAGGGTCTGGGCGATCCGAAGGGCGATGTGGAGATGTTCCCGTCTGCATGGACGGTGTTTGAACAAATCGCGCCCATTTATATGCACGGCATGATCTTTGGTGCCATGACCGAGAGCTTCTGCGCAGAGCAGAGCGCCCGCATGACCGCCATGGATTCCGCCACCAAGAACGCCAACGATATGATCCGTGAGCTGCAGCTGGAATACAACCGCACCCGTCAGGGCTCCATTACACAGGAGATCACCGAGATCATCGGCGGTGCGGCTGCCGTGCAGAACCGGGCGGAATAAAACGTATTTACAAATTAGTATAGAGGCAATCGTATGATACAGGGAACTATTATTCGCGTAGCCGGCCCTGTGGTGGACGTGCAGTTCACCGCAGGCAAGCTGCCTGCCCTGCAGGAAGCGCTTACCGTGACCGCCGAGGGCACCGAGCGCACGATGGAAGTGACACAGCATGTCAACGAGACCACTGTGCGCTGCATCATGCTTTCCGCCAGCGAGGGTCTGGGCAAGGGCATGACCGTGACCGCTACCGGCCCCGGCCTGACCGCACTGGTGGGCGAAGCCACGCTGGGCCGCATGTTCGACCCGCTGGGCAGACCCATCGACGGCAAGGGCTCTGTGGATGATGTGCCGCATTGGCCCATCCACCGCAAGGCCCCCAGCTTTGCGGAGCAGAAGCCCGCGACCGAGATCCTGGAGACCGGCATCAAGGTCATCGACCTGCTGGCCCCCTATGCAAAGGGCGGCAAGATCGGTCTGTTCGGCGGTGCAGGCGTCGGCAAGACCGTGCTGATCCAGGAACTGATCCATAACGTGGCCACCGAGCACGGCGGCTACTCCATCTTCACCGGCGTGGGCGAGCGCTCCCGCGAGGGCTGCGACCTTTGGGGCGAGATGAACGAGTCCGGTGTTCTGAATAAGACCGCACTGGTCTTTGGTCAGATGAATGAGCCCCCAGGAGCACGTATGCGTGTTGCTGAGACCGGCCTGACCATGGCAGAGTACTTCCGTGAGGAGACCCACAAGGACGTGCTGCTGTTCATTGATAACATCTTCCGTTTCGTGCAGGCAGGCTCCGAGGTGTCCGCTCTGATGGGCCGTATGCCTTCTGCTGTGGGCTACCAGCCCACTCTGGCCAACGAGCTGGGCGCTCTGCAGGAGCGCATCACCTCCACCAAGGAAGGCTCCATCACCTCGGTGCAGGCCGTCTACGTCCCCGCCGACGACCTGACCGACCCGGCCCCCGCCACCACCTTTGCACATCTGGATGCCACTACCGTGCTGTCCCGTAAGATCGTGGAGCAGGGCATTTACCCGGCCGTGGACCCGCTGGCATCCACATCCCGCATTCTGGAAGCGGATATTGTGGGCGAGGAGCACTACCGCGTGGCCCGCAAGGTGCAGTCCATTCTGCAGCGCTATCAGGAACTGCAGGACATCATCGCCATTCTGGGCATGGACGAGCTGGACGAGAACGACAAGCTCACCGTTGCCCGCGCCCGCAAGCTGCAGAAGTTCCTCTCCCAGCCCTTTGCTGTGGCCGAGAACTTTACCGGCCTGAAGGGCAAGTATGTGCCGCTGCAGGATACCGTGCGCGGCTTTGCCGCCATTGTGGACGGCGAGGCCGATGATCTGCCGGAGTGGGCTTTCTTCAACGTTGGTACGCTGGAAGATGCCCGCCAGAAGGCAGCGGAAAAGCTGGCTAAGGAAAAGGGCGGTGCCGTCTGATGAACAAGTTCATGCTGAACATCACTGCGTCCAGCGGTGAGTACTATCAGGGCGATTGCGAAGACCTTGTGCTGCCCATCAGCGATGGCGTGTACGGCATACAGGCCGGACACAGCCCGGTGCTGGTGGCCATCCACATGGGCATCCTGCACTTTGAGGTGAACGGTGAAAGCCGGGACATCCTGGTAGGCGACGGCATTGCCGAGGTGACGCCTGCCTATGTGATGGTGCTGGTGGACAGCGCCGAGCGCCCGGAGGATATCGACAAGAACCGTGCCGAGGCTGCCCGCATCCGTGCCGAGGAGCGTTTGCAGCATCAGCAGAGCATGCATGAATATTATCAGAGCAAGATCGCGCTCGACCGTGCGATGCAGCGCCTGCAGGCCGCTGCAAAGTACCGGCGCTGAGAATGAGCCGCATCTGCCAGGACCAGATCTGAAAAAAGAGCATCATTTGTATCCGTTGAGGGTGCAAAGTGATGCTCTTTTTTGTTTCAGGCGGTTCCATGGAACGCTGCTTTCGTGTATAATAAGGTCAATGCACTCCCCGCGTGTTGTGCGGGAAAGGAGGAGGTTTTCCATGATCCAATTCGGCCTGCGTCTGCATGACGCGGAAAAGCTGCCCGTTGAACAGGTGCTGCCGCTGGTGCGCCAGAAAGGCTTTACCTGCGCCCATGTGGCTCTGAGCAAATCCTTCAAGGAGCTGCCCTGCACCCCCAGCGCCCTGACCCCCGGCTATGCGCTGTATCTGCGGCATCTGTTTGAGAAAAACGGCATCGACATTGCCGTGCTGGGCAACTACCTGAACCTTGCCCACCCGGATGCGGATGCCCTGCACGCCATTCAGGAAAAATACTATGCGCACATCCGCTTTGCAAGCCTGCTGGGCTGCGGCATGGTGGGCACCGAGACCGGTGCGCCCAACGCGGAGTACAAATTCTGTCCGGAGTGTCGCAGCGACGAAGCCCTTGCCACTTTTATCCGGAACTTCAAGCCGGTGGTGCGCTGTGCCGAGCAGTACGGTGTGACCATTGCCATTGAGCCGGTGGTCAAGCACATCGTGTACGATGCCAGACGCGCCCGCACCGTGCTGGACGAGATCGGCAGCCCGAACCTGCAGATCCTGTTCGACCCCGTCAACCTGCTGAACATGGAAAATGTGGACCGCCGCGAGGAAGCGTTCGCCGAGGCCATCGAGCTTCTGGGTAAGGATATCGCCATGATCCACTTTAAGGATTTCCTGCGCAAGGATGCGGGCGGCCAGCTGGCTGCTACGGGTGCAGGGCAGGGAGGCATGGAGGACTACCGCACCATCCTGCGCTTTGCAAAGCAGGAAAAGCCCTATATCTTTGCAACGCTGGAGAATACCACCCCGGAAAACGCGGTGGAATGCCTGAACTACCTGAAAAAGCAGTACGACGAGTGCTGAACACTTTATAACAAGAAAAACATCTGCAAGCTTTGCCCGGAATGGGGCAGCTTGCAGATGTTTTTTGTATCAGATGAAGTTTATGGTTCAGCCTTTTACAAATTGCAATTAAGAAGTAGTTTCGCTGAAAATGCCCAGAACGAAAGCGGAGGACATTAAGATCATTCCAGATCCAGCTTATGCTCCATCAGCCAGCGGGTCAGCAGAAAGTATCCTGCGGCAAAGGCAATGCTGACCGCCAGCCCGAACAGGGTGGTGAACGCACTGGGCGCAGCGATGGAGATGTCCACGCCGCCAAGGGTGGGATCGGAAACAGCCTGCAGCATGTCGGCACTGCTGACACCGGAGCTCAGCCAGTTCTGCAGGAAGGACAGCAGGAAAAATGCCAGAATACCGGCCGGGACCATGTGCTTTTTGAACTGGTGGCCGATCATGCATGCGGCATAGATGCACAGGATGCTGGACACCAGTGCCACCAGCCCATTCAGCGTTTCAAAGATCAGCCAGAGCCACCCGGAGCTGCCGGTCATGCGGAAGATCTCCACCACTTTCTGCCACAGCTCCGGCAGCTGCTGCAGGGCCGCGCTGTTCAGAGACAGAGCCAGCAGCATCACCGCAAAGGAGAAAATACCCACGATGCTGCTGCAAAGCATCCACACCACGCTGGAGATCAGCTTGGAAAGGATGAGCTGGCTTTCCGTCACCGGCAAGGTGTGCATCAGGTAGCCTTCGCGGCCCAGCAGATTGCGGGTGAAGCGGGTGACAATGGTCATCACGGACACCACTGCCACCGCAACGGCTACGATCATGTAGGCGAACAGCAGAAGAGGTGCAAAGTCATCATTGAAAGAGCTGCGCAGGGAAAAGCCGCTCAGCACTGCCAGCGCAACAAGGGCCAGATACAGCCCGCCATAGGTGCGGCCGGTGGCCTTGAATTCATATTTTAACAGCTGTTTCAGCATTTGAATACCTCCCGGAAATATGCATCCACGCTCATGCCCTCGGTCTCGCGCAGCTCTTCGGCATTGCGGTGGGCGAACACCCGGCCATCCTTCAAAAAGACGGCTTCGTCCAGAATGGGCTCGATATCGCCGATGAGGTGGGTGGATAGAATGACGGTCGCATCCCGGCTGTAGTTGTTCAGGATGGTGCTCAGGATATAGTCCCGGGCGGCAGGGTCCACGCCGCCAATGGGCTCATCCAGCAGGTAGAGCTTTGCGGCGCGGCTCATGGCCAGGATCAGCTGCACCTTTTCCTTGCTGCCCTTGGAGAGGGTCTTGAGCCGCGCCTTCGGTTCCAGTTCGAGCCGGGCCAGCATTTCGTTTGCCTTAGCGGGGTCAAAATCGGCATAAAATTCGTGGAACATTTCCACCAGCTGCTCCACACGCATCCAGTCCGGCAGCCAGTCGGCGTCCGGCAGATAGGACACGATGGCTTTGGTGTCCGGCCCGGGGGTCATGCCGGCGATCCGGATGCTGCCTGCACTGGGCTGCAGCAGACCGTTCGCCAGCTTGATGAGGGTGGTCTTGCCGCTGCCGTTGGGGCCAAGCAGACCCACGATGCGGCCAAAGCCGATGTGCAGGTCTACATTTTCCAGTGCGGTCTTATCCTTCTGGTAGCACTTGGTCAGTGCTTCACAGCTCAAAAGTTCATTCATTGCGGTCCTCCTTTGCGTCCCAGTGTTCCAAAAGCGCGGCTGTCTGTGCGGGACTGTAGCCGATGCCGCGCATCTTTTCCAGAAAATCCGACGCCAGCGTCCGGGCGGTGTCGGCACGAAGCTGTTCGATCAATGCAGTGTCCTCCGTAACATAGCGGCCTGCGGTGCGTTCGGTGCGCACCAGCCCTTCCGTCTCCAGCTGGGCAAGGGCCCGCTGCATCGTGTTTGGGTTCACCCCGGCGGCTGCGGCCAGATCACGCACCGAATCCAGATGCCCGCCCGGCGGGTAGGTGCCGGCCAGGATCCGGGCCTTCAGCCGTTCCACAAGCTGTGCATAGATCGGGCGGCTGGCATCAAACTGTTCGCCCATGGTATCATCTCCTTGTCTTGCTGTATTAAGCGCTTGATACAATAATACACGATTTGCTTTGTTTGTCAAGGGGAAAAAGAAAAAACACCATAAAACTGTGGGAAGTTGGAAAAAGTGCCCATAAAACACTGCACATTGATAAAAAATTACAATAAATTCAAACAATTTCACATTGCAAAGCTTTTGACAATGTGCTATGCTGAAAAACAGAGAGCTCCGCCCGGAAAGCGGCGGAAAAGAGATTTGGAGGAAAAATAACTATGGCTGACCGCATCGTTCTGAATACCATCTCCTACCATGGCCACGGTGCCATTGAGAACATCGTTCCCGAACTGACCGCCCGCGGCTACAAGAAGGCATTCGTCTGCTCCGATCCCGACCTGATCAAGTTCGGCGTCACCAAGAAGGTCACCGATCTGCTGGATGCTGCAAACTTTGCCTATGCTGTTTACAGTGAGATCAAGCCCAACCCCACCATCGCCAACGTGCAGGACGGCGTGGCCGCTTTCAAGGCTGCTGAAGCTGACTGCATCGTGACCATCGGCGGAGGCTCCTCCATGGATACCGCAAAGGCCATCGGCATCATCATCAACAACCCCGAGTTTGCGGATGTCCGCTCTCTGGAAGGTGTTGCTCCCACCAAGAAGCACGCTGTGTTCACCATCGCTGTTCCCACCACCGCCGGCACTGCTGCTGAGGTCACCATCAACTACGTCATCACCGATGTGGAGAAGAAGCGCAAGTTCGTCTGCGTGGATACCAACGATATCCCCGAGATCGCTGTGGTCGATCCCGATATGATGTCCTCCATGCCCAAGGGCCTGACCGCTGCCACCGGCATGGATGCTCTGACCCACGCCATCGAGGGCTACATCACCAAGGGTCACTGCGTCATCTCCGATATGTTCCATCTGGAAGCCATCAAGCTCATCAGCCAGAGCCTGCGTGGCGCAGTGCAGAACACCCCGGAAGGCCGCGAGGGCATGGCTCTGGGCCAGTACATCGCCGGCATGGGCTTCTCCAACGTGGGTCTGGGCATCGTCCACTCCATGGCACATGGCCTGTCCGCTCTGTACGACACCCCGCACGGTGTGGCCTGCGCCATCCTGCTGCCGGTGGGTCTGGAGTACAACAAGAGCGTCGCCGGTGAGCGCTACCGCGCCGTGGGCAAGGCCATGGGCGTTGTGGGCATCGATGAGATGAACGATGTGGAAGCCGCTGACGCAACCATCGCCGCCGTCAAGCAGCTGAGCGCAGACGTGGGCATCCCCACAAATCTGCACGGCATCCTGAAGGAAGAGGATATCCAGTTCCTCGCCGAGTCCGCATTTGCGGATGCCTGCCGTCCCGGCAATCCCCGCGACACCAGCGTGGAAGAGATCGTGGAGCTGTATAAGAGCCAGCTGTGATTCCGCTCTGTAAATTCAAGCTGTAATTTTGGGCCCTGCTGTCCTTCGGGATGGCAGGGCCTTTTTCTAAGATGTATCTGAAAACAAAGCAACAGACTGGATCTTCGTCTTTTCAGAGATGCCCGGAGAGCCTGCCGCGTCGCAGAGTGACAAAATTTCTGCACGGCTCTTGTACACAGCGCCCAAAACGGGTACAATCAATGCAGTAAGAAAAAACTGGAAGCGAAAGGAACATTATGACGCTGAACTTCTATACTCTGGGTGTTATTTATCTAGTATATTCCTTTCTGGGCTGGGTGGCTGAGACGGTAGTCGCGACCATCCGGGGCGGAAGGTTTGCCAACCGCGGTGCGGCGGCAGGCCCGTTCTGCTTTATCTACGGTACTACCGGCGTGCTGCTGGCCGTGAGTTTCGGCGACCTGCGCACCGAGCCGGTCTACCTGTTCTTTGCCTGTATGATGGCGGCAACGGTGATGGAATGGATCACCGCCAAGCTGTTGGAACGCCTGCACCGCCGCAAGTGGTGGGACTATTCCGGCAAAAAATTCAATCTGAACGGCTATGTGTGCCTGCAGTATTCGCTGCTGTGGGGTGCACTGGGCACGGCAAGTGTGCTGTGGGGCAATAATGTGTTGCTGCAGCTGTGCGCGCATATCCCTGTCTGGCTGCTGCGCCCGGCAGTATGGGTCTCGCTGACGGTGGCGGTGCTGGACCAGATCGGTTCGGCGGTGCTGGTGCAGCAGTATGCGGCCCGGCACCCGATGCTGGAGCAGCTCAACCAGAGACTGGGGGAGCGGTCGGACACGCTGCGCCGCAGGATCGCGCTTTACATTGAAAAACGCATCCAGTATGCTTACCCGGCTGCGGCCCGGCAGGAGCAGACTGCGCTCCGGAAGGGGGAAAAGAACTTTCTCAGCGTGTCCGACCTGCTGTGGCTGTTCGTGATCGGCGCGTTTCTGGGCGACATGGTGGAGACGGTGTTCTGCCGCGTGACCGCCGGGGTCTGGATGAGCCGCTCCAGTCTGGTCTGGGGACCGTTCAGCGTGGTGTGGGGTCTGGCGCTGGTGCTGGCAACGGTGCTGCTGCGTCAGGAAAAGGACCGGAGCGACCGCTATCTGTTCGCCTTCGGCACCGTCATGGGCGGTGTGTACGAATACGTGTGCAGCGCCGTCACCGAGCTGCTGTTCGGCACCGTGTTCTGGGACTACAGCAAGTTCAAGTTCAATCTGGGCGGGCGCATCAACCTGCTGTACTGCTTTTTCTGGGGCATTGCGGCGGTGATATGGATGCGCTACGGCTATCCGCTGGTGGCCCGGGCCTTGGTCACGCAGCAGCGCTCAGAGGCATGAAGAAGGTGCGCAGCCGCGTCCGCCCATGTATGACCGTCCTGCTGGCCGTATTCATGGCGGTAAACATGCTCACCAGTGCGCTGGCCCTTGCCCGCTACGATGCCCGCACCAGCGGTGAAGGCCCCAAAAACAGCATCGATATGCTGCTGGATGCGCATTTTGACGATGCCCGCATGGAGCGTATTTATCCCAACGCGAAGAAAGTGACCAAGGCCGGATGAAATTTCAACGCTCCTCTTGCACTTTGGTGCAAAAACCGGTATAATATTTTTCGGATAAAAGGGAGTAAAGGGCGCTCGTTTTGCAAAAACGGTGCGCTGTGGCGCAGCGACATCCCGGCAGAAATGCCCGCTGTGTCACCGGAAGCTTGAGACTTTTATTACACTTTCCCGTTTCTGGGCAGGATGTAATAAAGGCCTCTTTTTTATTGCTGCTCTGCCAAAAACAAAAGGAGAAAACTATGCTCATTCCTGTTTTGCTGTTCATCGTGGGCCTGCTGTGCCTCATCAAGGGCGGTGACTGGTTCGTGGATGGTGCCACGGGCATTGCCCGCCGCTTCCATGTGCCGGAGCTGCTCATCGGTGCCACCGTGGTGTCCATCGGCACCACCCTGCCGGAGGTGATGGTCTCCACCACCTCGGCCTTTACCGGCCACGGCGAGATCGCCTACGGCAACGCCATCGGTTCGATCATCTGCAATGCATCCCTCATTGCGGCCATCACCATTGCGGTAAAGCCGGGCAAGGTAGACCCCAAGAGCCTGCGCACGCCGGTGCTGTTCTTCTTTGTGGCAGCGGCCTTCTATGCCGGTGTGGCCTACACCACCGGCTACTTCTCCCGCCCGGTGGGCCTGATCCTTCTGGCCATGTTCGTAGCGTATATCATCTGCAACGTGATGGCCATGAAGAACGCCCCCGCCCCGGAAGAAGAGGAAGAACCGGAAGAAAATGCATCCTTTGCCAAGGAGCTGGGCCTGCTGGCCGTGGGCGCTGTGCTCATTGCCGTGGGTGCCAACCTGCTGGTGGATAACGGTACCCTGATCGCACAGGCACTGGGCGTGCCGGAGTCGGTGATCGCGCTCACCTTCGTGGCACTGGGCACCTCGCTGCCGGAGCTGGTAACGGCCATCACCTCGCTGGCAAAGGGCCACGGTGCACTTTCGCTGGGCAATGTCATTGGTGCAAACGTGTTCAATCTGGTGCTGGTGAGCGGTGTTTCCGCCACGGTGGCACCCTTTACCATTCCGCAGAACTCCCTGCTCTTCGGCCACAATGCATCGCTGGTGCTGGAGTTCCCGGTCATGTTCGCCGTGATGCTGCTGCTCACCCTGCCCGCTCTCTTCAAGGGCAGGCTGAGCCGCCCGCAGGGCATTGCGCTGCTGTGCATCTACGCGGCATTCTGTGTGGTGCAGTTCACCATCTGATAAAACAGCAAAAGGCCGACGCAGCACTGCGTCGGCCTTTTGCCGTTTTAAGGGTTACTTTTTCAAATGGGAATCCCAGCCGGAAGAGGTGATGACCTGCTGATCCGGTGTGCACCACATGGCTTCCACGCCGTCCAGACTTTCCACGATCTTCATCCCGTCCTCCAACGGCTGGCAGAACAGGCCGGTGGTCAGGCAGTCGGCAAGGCCGGAGTCGCTGCACAGCACGGTCACGCCGTTAAAGTAGGCGGCGGGGAACAGGGTGTCCGGGTCGATCAGGTGGTGGTAGCGCTTGCCGTCCACCACGTAGTAGCGCTGGTAGTCGCCGCTGGTCACAAGGGCCATATCGCTCATGTTGATGGCACCGTCCAGCATGGAATCCGAAGTGTATATATCCGAAGAGCTCCACGGGTTTTCCACGCCGCCGGTCCACTGGCTTCCGTCCGGTTTTACACCAATGGCGCGCAGGTTTCCGCCCACGCTCACCAGAGCGCTGGTCAGGCCGCGGGCCTCGGCAGCCTGACACACCATTTCCACGGCGTAGCCCTTGCCCACGCTGCCCACATCCAGCAGCATTTCCGGGTCGGCCAGATAAACGGTCTTGGCATTCGCGTCGATGATCACGTTGTTGATATCACAGTGCTGGGCGGCTGCTTCCAGCTCTTCCATGGTGGGCAGCTTGTTGTCGGCATCCGTCTCGGCGGCTTCGGCAGCTTCGCGGTAATTGTGCCAGATATTCAGCACGCTGCCCATGGCAATGTTCAGCTTGCCGTTGGTGGTCTGGTACATCTGGTCGGCCAGCTCCAGCATGGAGAGGATGCGGTCGTCCACTTCCACCGGAGCGCTGCCGGCATTGTCGTTGATGGTCTTGACGTTGGTCACGCCGGGGTAATCGTTGTAGATATCATACAGCTGGTTATAGGTAATAAGGTCTGCGTGCAGGGCATCCATCTGGGTGTTGAATTCTTCCTCGCTCTCGCAGTAGGCGATCACCTGCGTTACGGTATCGAACACATCATAAAAAACGGTGGAATAGCGGGTAAGCTCTTTCTTTTTGGAGGCACAGCCTGCCAGCAGGCTCAGGCAGAGCACCCCGGCCAGCAGGGCGCTGACGAAACGTTTTGCGCGGGTCTTCATACGGTGTGGTTCTCCTTTGCGGCGGTAAAGGCGGCGTGCTCCTCCTGCAGGTGGGCCAGCAGATCGCCGAACACCCAGCTGCGGTTGGAGGGAGTCACAACGGCCTTGAGCGGAATGGTGACCTGTGCCTGCTTCATCAGATCCAGCAGGGTGTCCACATCCTTCTCCTTGAAGTTGGCCAGAACCACTGCCGGCGGGTAGGCACCCGGCTCCAGCACCAGCGTGCGGGCGGCCTTGGTCTCCACCTCGCCCAGCAGCTGTGCCACGGTCTTGCCCGCATCGGCAGGGGAGACGAGCAGCACCTTCATGCCAAAGGCAGGAGCCATGCCTTCCAGCTTGCCGCGGTCGGCGGGGGAAAGGTTCCAGCCCAGAATCAGCGGGACACCGGCGTTCTGGTTGCGTGCGATATGTGCTTTCATAAAAAACCTCATTTCAGGGTGGATTGCAAATACACTATAGTATAACACAAATACGCAAAAAATGGAATGCCGGGGGGGGGCGGTACTACCGGGAGAAGTTTCGGAGAATTTCGAGCAAAGGCAACAAAAATTAGAAGAAATTACAAGGCAAATTTCAGTGCAGGTGAAGATTGTATGCAGAAAATAGAGGTGCTATACTAAAAATGCGAGACATAAGTCTCAGAAATTTAACAGAAAGCAGAGGTTTTGAGGATGAAAAAACAGAAGATGCGGTTCATCAGTGCAGTGCTTGCGGCATGCATGATGACATCTGTCCTTCCGGTCAATGCACTTGCTCTGGGGGGGGGGGTACGCCTGAAAATGGCGTAACTGCACAGGAAAATGCAGCAATTGAGCTGACTCCTACGAAAAGCATTATCATCGATAAAGGCGGCAATTACGAGATCCCTGAGGGAAAGTACGCTGGTAATATTACCGTTAATCTGACCGATACATCAGAGCCTGTGAACATTGCTATTAAAGGCGGTATAACCTATAACGGCACACAGCAGGTTATGTTTATCAATGTGAAGAATGCTGACGAGGTGACAATTACAAACGATGGGTATGAAGTAAACTGTGCACCATCGGATACTCATTTCTTGGATGTATACTCCGGCAATGTAACAGTCAACGGCGGCACATATGTAACTGCGAGACGTAATGTGGTCATGGCGTACGCTGGAACGACCACGCTGAATGATATGACAACGGAGACCAGTGGCTATGCTGTGACCAGTAGCGGCAGTGCAACGGTTGTTGTTAACCGTGGTAAACATACCCACAGCAATACAAATCAGGACAGAGCAAATTTCTGGATTTATAATGGTGGCCACATGACGTTGAACGATGTTACCGCAACCTCCGAAGAGGCCGTTATCCTTAACAGTGACGGCACGGTGAACGTCAACGGCGGCAAGTTCCAAACCACCGGCACAAAAAGCTGCTTTGTCAACAACTCTGCAAACCTGACCATTGACAAGGGCATCACAACAGACGGAACCTTTGCGTCTGAGGGTGCCAGCTGCATTGACAACAACTGGGGTCAGGTACGGATCAACGGCGGCAGCTTTACTACGGACGCCGATATTGCTGTCAAAAACCGCGGAGGTCTGCGCCTTAATGGCGGCACGGTCGAAGCGCCGAACGGCACCGCCATTGACATTTCGGGCGAAAGCGGCGATGTGCAGCTGAACGGCGGCACCATCCGCAACAGCGTCACCGGTGTCCGTGTGGCCGATGCAGGCGATTCGGAGATCGACCTGAAGGCTGTGACCTTTGAGAATAATACTGATGATATTAGTCTGGGAAATGACCAGCAGATCAACATCAAAAAAAGCTTTGTCGGTACGGCAAAGATCCGGGTGGATGACCCTGCGCGGGGCCGTCAGATCACAACGGACAACGAGGATCTCAGCTATCAGAAAAAGCTGAAACTCGTCAGCGTGGATCCCAGATACATCATCGGCTATAAGCGCGGCGATGATGGCGTGGAATACCGCTATCTTGCCCCGGCCAACGGCAAAATCGTCACCGCTGAAAATGCGAAGGCAACCGCTAACATCGGTGCCGGGGAGCAGGAGCTGGATACTACCACCGTTGTGCCGGAAAACACCCTCGTGACCGTGACGGCAAACCTCCCGGAGGGCGCAGAGTTCCTCGGCTGGAGCGCCGTGTGTGCCGACGGCAGAGAGCTGGATCTGGGCGATGATCAGACCGCACACTTTGAGATGCCCGGTTGCAACGTGACCGTCGAAGCGCTGTATCAGGGTGGAAATGGTGACCCTGTCAATCCCGGCGGCGGCGGCAGCAGCGATGTGGTGGCCGGCATTGCGGCTGTTGCGCTGACCGGTGCAGCCGTGTGGGGCATTTACGAAACCGGAACCGGCATCTATCGCGTGCTGAATATGCCCGGCGTCCCCATGCCCTCCAACCGCGCCGGTCTGGCGACCCTGATCTGGGAAAAGGCCGGCTGCCCGGAACCGCAGACGGTGAAGAGCTTCAGCGACATCGATGACGCCGACCTTCATCTGCGGCAGGCTGCCAGCTGGATGGAAGAGCAGGGGCTGATGGACGATGTGAAGGAAAACGAGTTCCGCCCCTATCGCTATGTGACCAAGCTCCAAACCTGCCTTGTCTGGGATAAGGCCAAGGAAAAGAGCCTGATCTCCTGAAAAAGTAGAGCATTCTTGTAACAACCCCGGGGTGACCGCAAGCGCCCCGGGGTTGTTTTTTTCACAGGAAAAGGGGCAGAACCGGAAGATGCAGTTTATATCCACGAACCCTCCCGTGAAAAAGCAAACAAGCCAGACCCGCAGGTCTGGCTTGTTTGCAATATCAAAAATATTCTTTCCGCTGAATATATCCAGAGCGAAGCGGAGGATCTTTCAAATCATCAGTTCAGCTTTTTGCCAAAGAACTCCACTTCCTTGCCAATGAACTGCATCAGCTCATCGAACTGGTCGGGGGTCAGGCTCTGGGCACCATCGCACTTTGCCTTGGCGGGGTTGTTGTGCACCTCGATCATCAGGCCGTCGGCACCGGCAGCAACAGCGGCCTTTGCCAGATCCGGCACCATCCATGCGTGGCCGCAGGCATGGCTGGGGTCCACGATAACGGGCAGGTGGGTCATCTTGTGCAGCATCACCACACCGGCAAGGTCGAGGGTGTTGCGCATGCTGGTCTCAAAGGTGCGGATGCCGCGCTCGCAGAGGATGACGTTCTCGTTGCCCTCGGCCATGATGTACTCGGCGCTCATCACGAACTCCTCCAGCGTATTGGCAAGGCCGCGCTTGAGCAGCACCGGCTTCTTCTGACGGCCGACGGCCTTGAGCAGCTCAAAGTTCTGCATGTTGCGGGCACCCACCTGAATGAGGTCTACATTCTCGAACAGGGGCAGGTGCTCGGTGTTCATGATCTCGGTCACGATGGGAGCACCGGTGGCGCGGCGTGCCAGCTTGAGCAGGTCGAGGCCCTCGCTGCGCATCCCCTGAAAGGAGTAGGGCGAGGTGCGGGGCTTGAATGCGCCGCCGCGCAGCAGGGAAGCACCCGCAGCCTTCACGCGTTGTGCGCAGTAGGTGATCTGCTCCTCGCTCTCAATGCTGCAGGGGCCTGCAATGACCGCAAAGTTTCCGCCGCCGATCTTTACGCCGTCCACATCGATCACGCTGTCGTCCGGGTGGAACTTGCGGTTGGCCTTCTTATAAGGCTCGGTCACGCGGCGGCAGGTCTCCACCACCGGGTTTGCCAGCACCCAGCTCTCGGCCACGGCCTTGGTGTCGCCAATCAGGCCCAGAATGTGGCTCTCACTGCCCTTGGAATCGTTGATCTGCAGGCCCATATCCTGCAGTTCGTGGCAGAACTCGCGTACCTGTACCTCAGGTGCGTTCTGTTTGAGTACGATGATCATAGTGTTTTGTCTCCTTTGCCTTATCGTGTGAAACGGCGAGGGAGACCGGCTCCTTTGCCGCAGCTTGCAGTGTCAAACTTCAGGGTTCTGAAGTGTGTGACGCTATGATATCACTTCAGGAAACTGAAGTCAAGAGAATTTTGAATTTTTTTGAAGAAAGTGGTAGAATAGGGGCAGGAAAAGGAAAAGCAGGCTCGCCCTCTCAGCTTCGCTTGCGCTCAGCAGCTCCCCCAAAGGGGGAGCCCTTGGCAAAAACGGAAACTTTGCGTGGATTGCCAAAGCCTCTCACTTTGGGAGAGGTGGCATTGCGTTAGCAATGACGGAGAGGGCGAGGACGCTGACCCAATGCCATCATACTTAAGAATAGAACCAGCTAAATATAAAGGGGAATACTACAATGGGAAAAGAAGCAAAAACCAATGCCATGCGCATTCTGGAGCGCGAGAAGGTGCCCTACACCGCCCACGAGTACGCTCATGAAGAGGGCGTTGCCGTGGCAGGTGTGGATGTGGCAGGCAGCATGGGCGAAGACCCTGCCTGCGTGTATAAGACGCTGGTGACGCAGGGCAATAGCAAAAACTATTTTGTGTTCGTCATTCCGGTGGCAGCAGAGCTGGATCTGAAAGCCGCTGCCCGCAGTGTGGGCGAAAAAAGCGTTGCCATGATCCATGTGGCCGATATCAACAAGGTCACCGGCTATGTGCGCGGTGGCTGCAGCCCGGTAGGCATGAAAAAGCAGTATAAGACTGTGTTCGATGAGAGCGTGCTGACGCAGGAGAAGGTCTATGTCTCCGGCGGGCGCATCGGCACGCAGGTGTGCTGTGCCCCGGCGGACCTCATCCGCGCTGCACGGGCAATTACAGCAAAAATTATTTTTTAAAAAAGTCCGTCTATTGTACAAAAAGTTAACGCATCCTATTTACATAAAATATACTTAAACTATAAGTCATACTTAAAAAGAAAAACAATGTCGAAACTGCACAAAACTTTTGAAAGTTTTTTGACGGCATGAAAACACAAGGTAGAATTTGTGGGAACACTCTTTTCAAAGATGTTTTTTTGCCGTAAACTGTATGTAGTACAGGGACGGCGGCCCGCAGAAAGGGCTTTTCCGCCGCCTGAAAACGCAAGCACAAGGAACTGCGGAGGAGAACTTCAATGATGAAGATGCTGCCGGGTCTCATGGGTCGAAACAACATTCGGGCATGTCAGGGGCATCGTGCAACTTTGTGCAAAGCGTCGGGAGAGCATACGCAGAATTAAAGGCCGTGGTACGGGTGTACCGCAGCCTTTTTTGTTTGTCGGTTGAGAAAGAGAGGTTTGGATATGGTTCGTAAAGTGGCTGTGATCATGGGTTCTGACAGCGATTGGCCGGTGGTAAAGGGCGCATGTGCCCAGCTGAAAGCGCTGGGCATCCCTTTTGAGGCGCACATCCTTTCGGCACACCGCACCCCTGCCGGGGCAGCGGAGTTTGCCAAAAGCGCCCGTGCCAACGGCTTCGGCGTGATCCTGTGCGCAGCAGGCATGGCAGCACATCTGGCGGGTGCCTTTGCTGCCAACACCACCCTGCCGGTGATCGGCATTCCCATGAAGGGCGGTGCCATGGACGGCATGGATGCTCTGCTTGCCACGGTGCAGATGCCCAGCGGCATCCCGGTGGCAACGGTGGCTTTGAACGGTGCCAAGAACGCCGCATGGCTGGCTGCGGAAATTCTGGCTTTGAGCGACGACGCTCTGGCCGAAAAGCTGGCAGCAGAGCGCACCGCCATGGCCGCACAGATCGCTGCCAAAGAGGAAAAGCTGCAGGCTGAGATCGCCCAGCTGTAAAGGAGAACCAATGTCTGATTTTGCATATCCGCTGCACGAAGAATGCGGCGTTTTCGGCATTTACGACCGTGCCGGTACCGAGGATGTGGCCGCTGCGGCCTACTCGGCTCTGTATGCCCTGCAGCACCGTGGTCAGGAGAGCTGCGGCATCGCCGTGAACGATGATGGCGTGATCAACGGCCACCGCGACCTCGGCCTTGTGAACGAGGTGTTCACCCCGGCGGTGCTGGCAGGTCTGGCAAACCCCAATGCGCGCATGGCCACCGGTCACGTGCGCTACGCTACGGCAGGCAGCCGTGTGCGCGCCAATGCACAACCCATGATCGTCCGGCACGGCCGCGGCACCATGGCACTGTGCCACAACGGCAACCTGACCAATGCCATCGAGCTGCGCCGCCAGCTGGAAAACGAGGGTGCCATCTTCCACGGCTCCTCCGATACCGAGGTGATCTGCTACCTGATCACCCGCAACCGCCTGCGCATGGGCAGCATCGAGACCGCCATCAGCAAGACGATGGATGTGCTGGAGGGTGCCTACAGTCTGGTGATCATGTCGGCCACCAAGCTCATTGCAGTGCGTGACCCCCGCGGCTACCGGCCCCTGTGCATCGGCACGCTGCCCGGCGGCGGCTACGTGTTTGCCAGCGAGAGCTGTGCACTGGACGCTGCCGGTGCCACCCTGCTGCGGGATGTGGAGCCCGGCGAGATCGTGGTGGCAGACGCAAAAACCGGTGAGCTGCGCAGCATCAAGGATCACTGCGGCCGGCCGGACACCCAGATGTGCGTGTTCGAGTTCATCTATTTCTCCCGCCCGGACAGCATCATCGAGGGCAGCTCGGTGCACGAGGCCCGCAAGCAGGCCGGCCGGTTCCTTGCACAGGAACACCCCGTGGAAGCGGACGTGGTCATCGGCGTGCCGGATTCCGGTCTGGATGCAGCTCTCGGCTACTCGCAGGAGAGCGGCATCCCCTATGGCATCGGCTTTATTAAGAATAAGTACATCGGCCGCACCTTCATTCAGGGCAGCCAGAAGCAGCGCGAGAACAGCGTGCGCATCAAGCTGAACGTCGTTTCCAGCACGGTCAAGGGCAAGCGCGTGGTGCTGGTGGATGACTCCATCGTGCGCGGCACCACATCTGCCCGCATTATCAAGCTGCTGCGGGACGCCGGTGCCACCGAGGTGCACTTTATGGTGTCGGCACCGCCGTTCAAGTACCCCTGCTACTTCGGCACTGACATCCCGGATCAGAAACTGCTGGTGGCCACCGGCCGCACGGTCGAGCAGATCAATGAAGTGATCGGGGCCGATACGCTGGGCTACCTTTCCACTGAGCATGTTGTCCAGCTTGCAAAGAACGCAAAATGCGGATTCTGCACCGCCTGCTTTACCGGCGAATATGCCGTGAAGCCGGACGAGGTGCTTTCCACTGATATTCACGAACGCCACCTGAACGACCGTCCCAAGGACGAGAAAAAGTTAGGAGAGTAAGACCATGGAAAAAAGCTATTCTGAAAGCTATGCAGCCGCCGGTGTGGATATCACCGCCGGTTATCGCTCTGTTGAACTGATGAAGCAGTATGTGGCCCGCACCATGAACGAGCACTGCATTGGCGGTCTGGGCGGCTTTGGTGGCCTGTTTGAGCTGGACTGCACCGGCTACAAGCACCCGGTGCTGATCTCCGGCACCGACGGCGTGGGCACCAAGCTGAAAATTGCCATGATCATGGACAAGCACGATACCATCGGCATCGACTGCGTGGCTATGTGCGTGAACGATGTCATCTGCGCCGGTGCAAAGCCGCTGGTATTCCTGGATTACATCGCCTGCGGCCGCAACATTCCCGAGAAGATCGCAGAGATCGTCAAGGGTGTGGCTGAGGGCTGCGTGCAGGCCGACTGCTCTCTGGTGGGCGGCGAGACTGCCGAGCACCCGGGCATGATGCCGGAGGAGGAGTACGATCTGGCCGGTTTCACCGTGGGCGTTGTGGATAAGGAAAAGATCCTGAGCAACGAGACCATGGCAGCCGGTGATGTGATCCTTGCCCTGCCTTCCACCGGTGTGCACTCCAACGGTTTCTCGCTGGTGCGCAAGATCTTTGACATTGACGCAAACCCCGATGTGCTGCACACTGCCCCTGCAGAGCTGGGCGGCAAGACGCTGGGCGAGGCCCTGCTGGCTCCCACCAAGATCTACGTAAAGCCTGTGCTCAAGGTGCTGGAAGAGGTGGATGTGAAGGGCATTTCCCACATCACCGGCGGCGGCTTCTACGAGAACATTCCCCGCAGCCTGAAAAAGGGCTGCTGCGCACGCATCAACAAGGCAGATGTCCGCACCCCGGCTCTGTTCCAGCTGATGCAGAAGACCGGCAATATCTCCGAGCACGATATGTTCAACACCTTCAACATGGGCGTTGGCATGGTGCTCACCGTCCCCGCAGAGCAGGCCGACAAGGCGCTGGACATCCTGCATGCAAACGGTGAGCCGGAAGCTTACCGTCTGGGCGTCATTGCAGAAGGTGAGGGCGTGGAGCTGTGCTGAACATTGCAGTTTTAGTCTCCGGCGGCGGCACCAACCTGCAGGCTCTGCTGGACAGCGAAGCCCGGGGCGAGAACCCCAACGGCAGGATCACCCTTGTGGTGGCCTCCAAGCCCGGTGTCTATGCGCTGGAACGGGCCGCAAAGGCCGGTGTGGAAGGCTGCGTGGTGCGCCGCAAGGATTACGCCAGTAGTGTTGATTTTGACGCAGCTCTGCTGAAAACGTTGAAAGACCACAACATCGATCTGGTGGTGCTGGCAGGCTTTCTGTCCGTGCTGGGGCCCAGTGTCATTGAAGCGTATCCCCGCCGCATCCTGAATGTGCACCCGGCACTCATCCCGTCTTTCTGCGGGCCTGGTATGTACGGTCTGCGTCCGCACGAAGCGGCTCTGGCCCGGGGTTGCAAGGTGACCGGTGCCACCGTCCACTTCGTGAACGAAGAGTGCGACGGCGGGCCCATCCTGCTGCAGAAGGCCGTGGACATCCTGCCCGGCGACACCCCCGAGGTGCTGCAGAAGCGTGTGATGGAGCAGGCCGAGTGGAAGCTGCTGCCCAAGGCCGTGGCTATGGTGTGCAGCGGAGAAATTGAGTGAAAACTCCTTCCGTCACGCCTGACGGCGTGCCACCTCCCTCAAGGAGGGAGGCAAGGCTCCCTCTCCGAGGGGGCTGTCGCCGCAGGCGACTGGGGGAGTTCCGTAATAGGAGAATTTGACATGGAAAAGATCAACCTGAACGAGTATCTGGCATCCAACGAGTATCCCGGCCGCGGCATTGCTGTGGCAATGGCTCCGGATGGCCGCCAGATGTTCATTGGCTACTTTATCATGGGCCGCAGCGAGAACAGCCGCAACCGCGTGTTTGACCCCGTGCCCGAGCGCGGCGGCATCTGCACCATCGCAGCGGACCCCGCAAAGCTGGAGGACCCCAGCCTTATTATTTACAATCCGGTGCTGACGCTGGGCAAGACCCATATCGTGACCAACGGCGACCAAACCGATACCATTTATGACCTGATGAGTCAGGGCAAGAGCTTTGCCGATGCCCTGCGCACCCGCACCTTTGAGCCGGACGGCCCCAACTACACCCCCCGCATCTCCGCTGTGGTGTACGCCGACGGCAGCTATCAGATGAGCATTCTCAAGTCTGCGGACGGCAATGGCGACAGCGTGCAGCGCTATTTCTTTGATTACCCGCAGCCCGTTGCAGGCGAGGGCCATTTCATCAGCACCTACAAGCACAACGGAAATCCCATCCCCAGCTTTGAGGGTGAGCCGCTGCGCTTTGCCTGCCCCCGCACCATCGGCGATTTTGCACAGGGTCTGTGGAGCAGCCTGAACCCGGACAACAAGGTGAGCCTGTTTGCCCGGGTCATTGATCTGGACTCCGGCGAGACCGGCGACATGATCTTTAACAAGTACGATGCCGGCAGCGATCTGGACGACCCCGAGGAGCCGGAGCTGCTGCCTGAGGAGCTGGAACTGCTCAAAAAGCTTGACGCAGAGGAAAAACAGGACTAAAACAATAGAGAAATAAGGAGGATGCACCAATGAACGAACTGGCACTGAAGTACGGCTGCAACCCCAACCAGAAGCCCAGCCGCATTTATATGGAAGATGGCTCTGACCTGCCGGTCACTGTGCTGAACGGCAAGCCCGGCTACATCAATTTTCTGGACGCGCTCAACTCCATCCAGCTGGTCAAGGAGCTGAAAGCTGCCTGTGGTCTGCCCGCAGCAGCTTCCTTCAAGCACGTTTCCCCGGCAGGCGCAGCGCTGGGGCTGCCCCTGACCGATGTGGAACGCAAGATGTACCACATTGCCCCGGATATGGAGCTGTCGCCGTTGGCAAATGCCTATGCCCGTGCACGCGGTGCGGACCGCATGTCCTCCTTTGGCGACTGGATCGCCCTTTCGGACATCTGCGATGTGCCCACCGCAAAGCTGATCCAGCACGAGGTGTCCGACGGCATCATCGCCCCGGGCTACGAGCCGGAGGCACTGGCTATCCTGTCCGGCAAGAAAAAGGGCAACTACAATGTGGTCGCCATCGACCCGGCCTACAAGCCCGCTCCCATCGAGCACAAGCAGGTGTACGGCATCACCTTTGAGCAGGGCCGCAACGAGCTGGTCATCAACGCCGACACCATGCTGAACAACTGGGTCACCGAGAACAAGGACGTGACCGAGGAGCAGAAGCGTGATCTGGTCATTGCACTCATCACCCTGAAGTATACTCAGTCCAACAGCGTGTGCTACACTTACCACGGCCTGACTATCGGCGTGGGCGCCGGCCAGCAGAGCCGCATCCACTGCACCCGTCTGGCAGGCCAGAAGGCCGACAACTGGCAGCTGCGCCACATGGATAAGGTGCTCAACCTGCCCTTCCGCGACGATGTGGCAAAGCCCAACCGCGACAACGCCATTGATGTTTACATCGGCGATACGCCCGAGGATGTGATTGGCGACGATGTGTGGGCCGAGACCTTTACCGAGCAGCCCGCCCCGCTGACCGCTGAGGAAAAGAAGGAATATCTGAGCAAAGTGACCGGCGTGTGCCTTGGCTCGGATGCTTTCTTCCCCTTCGGCGACAACATCGAGCGTGCCCGCCGCTCCGGCGTGACCGCCATCGTGCAGCCCGGCGGCTCCATCCGCGACCAGCAGGTCATTGACACCTGCAACAAGTACGGCATCGCAATGGCCTTCTGCGGCCTGCGGCTGTTCCATCACTGATAGTACGGCACAGCGGAAGCTTCCTCCTCGGACACGAATCGGGCCATTCCATCGCCCGCCCTGCGGCCTGCGGCGGCAGGGTCCCACCCCAGCGGACGGTCCTCGGAGAAACTTCCGCCGTGCCGATGCATAGAGAAGGTGCAATTATGAAGAAAAAAATTCTGGTTGTCGGCGGCGGCGGCCGTGAGCACGCCATCATCAAGGCACTGAAAAAAAGCCCTGACTGCGGCGAGATCTGGTGCGCACCCGGCAACGGCGGCATCAGCTATGACGCAAAGTGCAAAAACATCAAGTCTACCGATGTGGACACCATGGTGGGCTTTGCCGTAGAAGAAAAGTTCGATTACGTTGTGGTGGCGCAGGACGATCCGCTGGCTCTGGGCATGGTGGATGCGCTGGCAGCAGTGGGCATCCCGGCCTTTGGCCCGGATAAGGCCGCTGCCCGCATCGAGGCCTCCAAGGTGTTCTCCAAGGACCTGATGAAGAAATACGGCATCCCCACCGCAAAGTACGAGACCTTTGACGACCCCGCCAAGGTCATGGAGTACATCAAGGCCGAGGGCAAGTACCCGGTGGTCATCAAGGCCGACGGTCTGGCACTGGGCAAGGGCGTGCTCATCTGCGAAAACGAGCAGCAGGCTGCGGACGGCGTGAAGGAGATCATGCTGGATAAGAAATTCGGCGCATCCGGCAACCATGTGGTGGTGGAGGAATTCCTCACCGGCCCCGAGGTCAGTGTGCTGAGCTTTACGGACGGCAAGGTGGTCAAGCCCATGGTGTCCAGCATGGACCACAAGCGTGCCAACGACCACGACACCGGCCTGAACACCGGCGGCATGGGCACCATTGCTCCCAACCCCTACTACACCCCGGAAGTGGCCGCTGAGTGCATGGAGAAAATTTTCCTGCCCACCATCAAGGCCATGAACGCCGAGGGCTGCCCCTTCAAGGGCTGCCTCTACTTCGGCCTGATGCTTACCCCGGACGGCCCGAAGGTCATCGAGTACAACTGCCGCTTTGGTGACCCGGAGACGCAGGTGGTGCTGCCCCTGCTGGAAGGCGACCTGCTGCACATCATGCAGGCCTGCACCAACGGCACGCTGGAAAACGAGGAGGTCAAGTTCTCGGACGGTGCTGCCGCCTGCGTCATTCTGGCTTCCGGCGGCTACCCGGTGGCTTACGAGAAGGGCAAGCCCATCACAGGTCTTGTGGACGGCCAGCTGCCCGGCGAGGAGAATGTGACGGTCTACCCCTCCGGCACCGCCATCACTGAGGACGGCGCCCTTGTCACGGCCGGCGGCCGTGGGCTGGGTGTCACCGCCACCGGCCCGCGGCTGACCAATGCGCTGAGCCATGCCTATGAGGCGGCAGAGAAGATCAGTTTTGAAAAGCTGCACAAGCGCAGCGATATCGGCCTGCGCGCCCTGAAGGCACTGGCAGAGAAGCAGTAAGAAAGAAAACCCTCTCAGTCGCCTGGCGGCGACAGCTCCCCCGAAGGGGGAGCTTTATGCGGGGAAATGGGCAAGCCGATGCTTTCCATCGAACGCGGTACTTTCCGCCAGCAGAAAAAGCTCCCCCTTTCGGGGGAGCTGGCACGGCGTAAGCCGTGACTGAGAGGGTCGGTTCAAAGAAAACAAAGGGGGAACCTACCCAATGGTCTATCGTATTTATGTGGAAAAAAAGCCCGGCTTTGATGTGGAAGCCACCGGCCTGAAAAATGAGCTGACCAGCCTGCTGGGCATCCAGTCGCTTACCGGTCTGCGTCTGCTGAACCGCTACGACGTGGAAGGCATCGACGAAGAACTGTTCAACCAGTGTGCAAACACCGTGTTCAGTGAGCCGCCGGTGGATAACACCTATGCCGAGCTGCCCGCCAGCGACGGCGTGTCCTTTGCAGTGGAGTATCTGCCCGGCCAGTTCGACCAGCGCGCCGACTCTGCTGCCGAGTGCATCCAGCTCATCAGTCAGGGCGAGCGCCCACTGGTGCGCTCTGCCCGCGTCTATCTGCTGGAAGGCACCCTGACCGACGAGCAGGTGGCCGAGATCAAGAAATACGTCATCAACCCGGTGGAGGCCCGCGAGGCTTCGCTGGACACCAAGCAGACCCTGAAAATGGAGTACCCCGTGCCCGCCCCGGTCAAGGTTCTGGAGGGCTTCAACCAGCTGGATGAAGAGCAGCTGAAAAAGTTCATTGCGGACAACGGCCTTGCCATGGATCTTGGCGATATCGAGTTCTGCCAGAAGTATTTCCGCTCTGAGCACCGCGACCCCACCATCACCGAGATCAAGATGATCGACACCTACTGGTCCGATCACTGCCGCCACACCACCTTCGGCACCATTCTGGACGATGTGCAGATCGACGATGCCGTGGTGCAGAAGGCCTTTGACCGCTACATGGCCATGCGCGCCGATCTGGGCCGCGAGAACAAGCCCCGCTGCATGATGGACCTTGCCACCATCGGTGCCAAGGAGCTGAAGAAGCAGGGCATCCTGAAAAATCTGGACGAGTCCGACGAGATCAACGCCTGCACCGTCAAGATCAAGTGCGATGTGAACGGTAAGGATGAGGACTGGCTGTTCCTGTTCAAGAACGAGACCCACAACCACCCCACCGAGATCGAGCCCTGCGGTGGTGCGCCTACCTGCATCGGCGGTGCCATCCGTGACCCGCTGTCCGGCCGCAGCTACGTCTATCAGGCCATGCGCGTTACCGGCGCAGGCGATCCGCTCAAGCCGGTCAGTGAGACGTTGCCCGGCAAGCTGCCCCAGCGCAAGCTGGTGACCACTGCTGCTGCCGGCTATTCCTCCTACGGCAACCAGATCGGCCTTGCTACCGGTCAGGTGGACGAGATCTACCACCCCGGCTATGTGGCAAAGCGCATGGAGATCGGCGCCGTTGTAGGCGCTACCCCCGCTTCCCACGTCCGCCGCGAGTGCCCCGCCCCCGGCGATGTCATCGTTCTGCTGGGCGGCCGCACCGGCCGTGATGGTGTGGGCGGTGCTACCGGTTCTTCCAAGGCCCACAAGCTGGACAGCCTTGAGCACTGCGGTGCCGAGGTGCAGAAGGGCAACGCTCCCATCGAGCGCAAGCTGCAGCGCCTGTTCCGCCGCGAGGATGCCTGCAGGATGATCAAGCGCTGCAACGACTTTGGTGCAGGCGGTGTGTCCGTTGCCATCGGTGAGCTGGCCGACGGCCTGTACATCGACCTGAACAAGGTCACCAAGAAGTACGAGGGTCTGGACGGAACCGAGCTGGCCATCAGCGAGAGCCAGGAGCGCATGGCTGTGGCGCTGGCCCCCGAGGACGTGGACAAGTTCATTGCTCTCGCCAACGAAGAGAACCTTGAGGCCACTCCGGTGGCAAAGGTGACGGCTGAGCCCCGCCTGAACATGGTGTGGAACGGCATGTCCATCGTGAACATCAGCCGCGAGTTCCTGAACTCCAACGGTGCCGAGAAGCACCAGAAGGTCCATGTGGAAAAGGCTACGGTCTGGCAGCCCCAGTGGGAGGGCCTGACCTTCAGCCAGAAGATGAAGAACATGGTGGGCGATTTGAACGTCTGCAGCAAGAAGGGCCTGTCTGAGCGGTTCGACTCCACCATTGGTGCTGCCACCGTGCTCATGCCCTTTGGCGGTGCCTATCAGCTGACCCCGCAGAACGCCATGGTGGCAAAGCTGCCGGTGGACGGTGAGACCAGCACCTGCTCCGGCATGGCATGGGGCTTCAACCCCTTCCTGATGAGCGCAGACCAGTACAAGGGCGCTCAGATGGCTGTCATCGAGAGCGTTACCAAGCTGGTGGCCTCCGGCTTCCGCTATGAGGATGCTTACCTCACCTTCCAGGAATATTTCGAGCGTCTGGGCACCGCCCCGGAGCGCTGGGGCAAGCCGCTGGCCGCTCTGCTGGGTGCACTGGATGCTCAGATGGGTCTGGGCATTGCATCCATCGGCGGCAAGGACAGTATGTCCGGCTCCTTTGAAAAGCTGGATGTGCCTCCTACGCTGGTCTCCTTCGCCACCGCCATCGGCAAGGCAAACAAGGTGGTGTCCACCGAATTCAAGAAGCCGGAGAGCACCGTTGTGCTGGTGCGGCCCATCATCGACCCCGAGACCGGCTGCCCCAACTTCTTCTCCCTGAAGGCCAACTACAAGATCGTGGAGGACATGATCGAAGAGGGCATGGTGGCATCCGCCTGCTCTGTGGGCTACGGTGGCATTGCCGAGGCTCTGTTCAAGATGGGCCTTGGCAACCACATCGGCTTCAAGATGCGTGCGGATAAGACCACCCATGAGATGTTCCAGCCCATGTATGGCTCCATCGTTCTGGAAATGGTGTCCGATTCGCCCGCCGGTGAGATCCTGGGTGAGACCACCAAGGAATACGTCTTTGAAGCCTGCGGCGAAAAGCTGGATATGGCCCAGCTGCAGGAGATCTGGGAAGGCAAGCTGGAGCCGGTGTACCCCTACCGCAAGGCAGGCCCCACCGTGGAAAAGATCAACGGCAAGCTGACTGCACCCGCCGCACCCAAGATCGGTGTGGCAAAGCCCAAGGTCATCATTCCGGTGTTCCCGGGCACCAACTGCGAGTACGACACCGCCAAGGCCTTTGCCCGCGCCGGTGCCGACCCGGAGATCCTGGTCATCCGCAACCTGACCCCCGCCGACGTGGCCGAGAGCTGCAAGGCACTGGTCAAGGCCATCGATAACAGCCAGATCGTCATGCTGCCCGGCGGCTTCTCCGGCGGCGACGAGCCGGACGGCAGCGCAAAGTTCATTGCATCCTTCTTCCGCAACCCGGAAGTCACCGAGGCGGTGCGCCGTCTGCTGCAGCAGCGCGACGGCCTGATGCTGGGCATCTGCAACGGCTTCCAGGCCCTCATCAAGCTGGGTCTGGTTCCCTACGGCGATATCCGCCCCATCACCGCTTACGATCCCACCCTGACCTTCAACACCATCGGCCGCCACCAGAGCATGCTGGTGCGCACCCGCATTGCATCCACCGGCAGCCCGTGGCTGTCCAAGTGCGAGGTGGGCGAACAGTTCACCGTTGCCATCAGCCACGGCGAGGGCCGCTTCGTGGCTCCGCAGGAGGTGCTGGACACCCTCATGAAGAATGGCCAGATCGCCACCCAGTATGTGGACATCGAGGGCGATCCCACCATGGACCAGCGCTATAACCCCAACGGCTCTGTGCTGGCGATCGAAGGCATCACCAGCCCGGATGGTCGTGTGTTCGGCAAGATGGGCCACTCGGAGCGCAGCGGCGAATACCTGTACAAGAACGTTACCGGTGACAAATATCAGCCGATCTTTGAGGGCGGCGTGGACTATTTCAAGATTTGATGGTAGAATAGAGAAAAACCCTCTCCGTCACGCCTGCGGCGTGCCACCTCCCCCGAAAAAGGGGGAGGCTTTCTGGTGCTGACCGGCAGAGCGCAAAAAGCTCCCCCCTCGGGGGAGCTGGCGAGCAAAGCGAGACTGAGAGGGTTATTTTCAGGAGGAAACAATCAATGTCTCAGCATGATCGTTATATCAGCCCCTTTTCCACCCGCTATTCCTCGGACGAGATGCAGTATATCTTCTCGGACGATAATAAGTTCCGCACATGGCGCCGCCTGTGGGTGGCGCTGGCCCGGGCTGAAATGGAGCAGGGCCTGACCAACATCACCCCCGATATGGTGGCTGAGCTGGAAGCCCATGTGGACGATATCAACTATGAAGTGGCCATCGAGCGCGAAAAGCTGGTGCGCCACGACGTGATGAGCCATGTGTACGCCTACGGCCAGCAGTGCCCCAAGGCGGCCGGCATCATCCATCTGGGTGCCACCAGCTGCTATGTGGGCGACAACACCGACATCATCGTGATGCGTCAGGGTCTGGAACTGGTGCGCAAAAAGCTGATCGGTGTGTTGGCAAAGCTGGGCCGCTTCGCCGAGGAATACAAGGACATGCCCTGCATGGCCTACACTCACTGCCAGCCCGCTCAGCCCACCACTGTGGGCAAGCGCGCCACCCTGTGGGCCAACGAGCTGGTGATGGACCTGCAGGAGATCGACCACCGTCTTGCTGTTCTGCAGCTGCGCGGTGTCAAGGGTACCACCGGCACGCAGGCTTCCTTTATGGAGCTGTTCAAGGGCGATGCCGATAAGATCCGCGCCGTGGATGCTTCCATCGCCAAGGAGATGGGCTTTGACCCCAAGGCCGTCATTCCGGTGTCCGGCCAGACCTACAGCCGCAAGGTGGATGCCTTCATCCTGAACGCCCTTGCCGGCATTGGCCAGAGCTGCATGAAGTTTGCCACCGACCTGCGTCTGCTGGCTAACTTCAAGGAGATGGAAGAGCCGTTTGAAAAGAACCAGATCGGTTCCTCCGCCATGCCTTACAAGCGCAACCCCATGCGCTGCGAGCGTATCTGCGCGCTGAGCCGCTACCTGATGGTAGATGTGCTGAACCCCAGCTTCACCACCGGCACCCAGTGGTTTGAGCGCACGCTGGACGACAGCGCCAACAAGCGTGTCGCCATGGCTGAGGGCTTCCTTGCCACCGACGCTATCCTGAACATCATGCTCAACGTCACCGACGGTATCGTGGTGTATCCCAAGGTGGTGCGCAGCCGTCTGATGGCAGAGCTGCCCTTCATGGCCAGCGAGAACATCATGATGCAGGCTGTGGAAAAGGGCGGCAACCGTCAGGAGCTGCACGAGCGTCTGCGCCAGCACGCCATCGCCGCCGGCAAGCAGGTCAAGGAAGAGGGCCTGCCCAACGATATGGTGGACCGTATTGCTGCCGACCCTGCCTTTGGCCTGACCCGCGAGGAGATCGTGGCGGGCCTTGTGCCGGAGAACTTTGTGGGCCGTGCACCGCAGCAGGTGGAGGAGTTCATCGCCAATGTGGTCAAGCCCATCTTCGATGCCAACCCCGATGCCGTGGAGCAGCACGCATCCCTGAGCGTGTAATAGGGCAGGCCATCAGGGAGCTTTCTCCGCGAACAGCGACGGGTTGCGGCACCCAGCATCCGCTTCGCTATCGCTTGCGTCTTGCTGGCCGCTGCCCCAACAGCTTCTCCCTGTTTTCTGCCGCGGGCAGCGGTCGTCGCTGTTGCAAGACTCCAGTCCCGCCCTACCGCCTGCGGCGGCAGGGGCCCACCCCCCGGACATTCGCTGGAGAAACTTCCTGCCGTCCTGCCGGGTAGCTGCAGTAAATATTAAAAGGTCGTCGCCGAAAGGCGGCGGCCTTTTTTGATGCCTGTCCCCCCCCTTGAGAAAAATCCGCTGTCATGCTACACTGGGAGCATCATCAACAAAGGAGAACCGCGTATGCGATTGGATAAATACTTAGCCGAGACGGCCCAGTGCACCCGCAGCGAAGCTAAGGCGCTGCTTTCCAAAGGGCGGGTGCAGGTGAACGGTGCTGTCTGCAAAAAAGGGGACACCCAGCTCAAAGAAAGCGACACTGTGGCTGTGGATGGCAGGGCGCTCAGCTATCAGCAGTTCGTGTACATCATGCTCAACAAGCCCGAGGGCGTGGTGAGCGCTTCCACCGACAAGCGCGACACCACCGTGGTCGATCTGGTGGGGGATGCCTATCCCCGGCGGCAGCTGTTCCCGGCGGGAAGGCTGGACAAGACCAGCACCGGCTTTGTGCTGCTGACCGATGACGGCACCTTTGCCCACGACATCCTTGCTCCAAAGCGCCACGTCTCCAAGACCTACACTGTGGTGTTGGACACGCCACTGACCGAGCAGATGCGCACCGGCTTTGCGGCGGGCGTGACCCTTGCCGACGGCACCGCACTTTCGCCTGCGGAGGTGACGGCCCTTTCTGCCGATGGCTGCACTGTGCAGGTGGTGCTCAAGCAGGGGGTCTACCACCAGATCAAGCGGATGTTCGGCGTGTACGGCGCAGGCGTGAACGGCCTGCACCGGGATGCCATCGGCGGCCTTGCACTCGACCCGGCCCTTGCACCGGGCCAGTGGCGGGAGCTTTCTGCCGAAGAAGTGTCAAAAATTTCCAGCTGACAGGGTCGGCTTTTCACCCGAATTTCAAAAAAGCAACACATTTTTCCGGTAGAATAGGGGGCAGAACCACGCAAAAAGGCACTTTTTTGGTTCAGAATGGCCCCTGAAGATAATATTCACAAGAAAAAACTATCTTTTTTGTTGAAATATGTTGCAAAAGTAAATTCTTTTGTGTAAAATATAAAATGTAATGCAGCTAAATTGTTAAAAATCACGACCGGCTGCCGCTGCGGTTTGCACAAACGAGGAAAAGGGGTATCCATTATGGCCAATAGAGTATTTCAAAGCGTGATCTACCAGATGAAAGACGCGATCAACCGGGTGGTCGGCGTGGTGGATGAGACCGGCGCTGTTATTTCCTGCTCGGAACTGAACCTGATCGGCGAGGTGCGCGAGGGCTTCATGGCGGAGCGTCTGACCGCAGGCGACCGCTTTGTGCGCGATGGCTACACCTATCAGCAGTTCTCCAGCGCCAAGCATAATGATTATGCAGTATTCGTGGAAGGCGTGGACGAGACGGCTGGTCAGTTTGCCGCCATGCTGTCCATCAGCCTGCAGAGCATCAAGCAGTACCACGACGAAAAGTTTGATAAGTCCAACTTTATCAAGAATGTGGTGCTGGATAATATCCTGCCCGGCGATATCTATGCCAAGGCCCGTGAGCTGCACTTTGCCACCGATGTTTCCCGCGTGGTGTTCATCGTGCGTGTTACCAGCGGCGGCGATATCTCCGCCTACGATGTGGTCAGCAGCCTGTTCCCCGACAAGCAGAAGGACTTTGTGTTCAATATCAGCGAGACGGATACCGTGCTGGTCAAGGAGATCCGCAAGGGCATCGACCGCACCGATATGGAAAAGCTGGCTGCCAGCATCGTGGATACCCTGTCCGGTGAGCATTACATCAAGGCCGTGGTGGGCATCGGCACCCCCATCTCCAACGTGAAGGATCTGGCTACCTCCTTTAAGGAAGCACAGATCGCCATGGAAGTGAGCAAGGTGTTCGACACCGAAAAGCAGATCATCCGCTACGATAATCTGGGCATTGCACGCCTGATCTATCAACTGCCCACCACCGTGTGCGAGATGTTCCTGCGCGAGGTGTTCAAGCAGGGCAGCATCGAAAGCCTGGATCAGGAGACCCTGTTCACCATCCAGCGCTTCTTCGAGAATAACCTGAATGTGTCTGAAACCAGCCGCGGCCTGTTTGTGCACCGCAACACGCTGGTGTATCGTCTGGAAAAGATCAAAAAGCTGACTGGCCTGGATCTGCGTGAGTTCGACGATGCTATCGTCTTTAAGGTAGCACTGATGGTCAAGAAGTACCTGTCCAACAATCCGGCCAAATACTAATAAGCTGCAGGCTCTGCCTGCAGTGCAGAACCGGCCGCTCGAAACCGATGCTGGCCGGTTCTTTTTGCTGTGAAAACAGATTTTAATGTCAGGAGCTAATATTACCCTATGATCGATTTAGAACACGTTTCCAAGGAATATAAACGGGGCGGACCGCTGGCACTGGACGATATCAACCTCCATGTGGACGACGGCGAGTTCGTGTTCCTGCTGGGCCATTCCGGCGCAGGCAAATCCACCCTGCTCAAGCTGCTGCTGCGCGAAGAGCTGCCCAGTGAGGGCAAGGTGACCGTGCTGGGCAAGGATGTTGCCAGCCTGCACCGCCATCAGGTGCCGTATCTGCGCCGTCAGATGGGCATTATCTTTCAGGATTTCCGGCTGATCCCCACCATGACTGTGTACGAGAACATCGCCTTTGCCATGCATGTGACCAACGTCAAGAGCCGGGAGATCAGCGACCGTGTGGAGTACATGCTGGAGCTGGTGCATCTGGAGGATAAGGCCAAGGCCTATCCGGACACCCTTTCCGGCGGTGAACAGCAGCGCGTGGCTGTGGCCCGCGCCCTTGCCCACGGCCCCAAGCTGGTCATTGCGGACGAGCCCACCGGCAACATCGACCCGGAATTGAGCCTGGAAATGATGGAGCTGCTGGAGCGGGTGAGCGAAACGGGTATCACCGTGGTGGTCGTTACCCATGAGCACGAGCTGGTGCGCCAGTTCCACCAGCGCGTCGTCACCCTGAAAAAGGGCCGCATCATTTCGGATGTGCCTGCCGACAAGGAAGCCATCCGCGCACGCGCAGAGCGCAAAGAACGCCTGTTCGAGACCGAGCTGGAACCCGCTGACACCGCAGAAAAGGAGGCGGCCACCGTATGATGAGACCTTCTACCTTCTTTTTTCTGATCCGGCGCGGCATCCGCAATCTGGGCAAGCACTGGGCCATGACCTTTGTGTGCATCCTGTCCCTCAGTGTCTGTATGACCCTGAACACCTTTGCAAGTCTTGCCGAGGTAAACGTGGACAGCATGGTGAACTATCTGGGCAGCCAGAACGAGACCGTGGTCTATCTGGACCCGGAGTGTGATGATGCCACTGCGCAGGCCGTGGGCGAAAAGCTGGCGGCAATGCCCGGCGTGACCAATGTGCAGTTCGTCTCCAAGCAGGACGTGCTGAACACCTACCGCAATTACATGGAAGATTACTCCTCCCTGTGGGATGAGTTTGAAAATGACAACCCCTTCAAGGCCAACTACCGCGTTTCCATCGCGGATCTGAGCCAGATGGAGAGCATGAGCAAGCAGATGCAGGCCATTCAGGGCGTGTACAGCGTTACCGCCCCGGTGGAAATGACCAACGTCTTTGTGCAGGTGCAGCGCTCTGTTACCAAAGTGGGCCGCGGCATCGTGCTGGTGCTGATGGTCGTCAGCATCATCACGGTGGGCAGCACCATCCGCCTGAGCGTGTTTGCGCGCCGCCGCGAAATTGAGATCATGAAGTACGTGGGCGCCACCAACGGTCTGGTCACTCTGCCCTTCGTTGTGGAAGGTCTGGCCATGGGCCTGATCTCCGGCGTGCTCACTGCAGCGATCAGTCTGGGCGGCTACTCCTACATGGTGCAGGCCTCCGACGGTCTGGGCGGCGTGTGGGAAATGATCATGGGTCAGGCACTGGTGCCGGTGAGCGCCGTCTGGTCCACTATCATCCCGTACAGCCTCATCGGCGGTGCCGTTGTGGGTGGTCTGGGCAGTATGTTCTCCATCCGCAAGCACCTGAACGTGTGATCGAAAGGAGCCGCACATGAAAAAAGCACTTCATGCAAAGCCCTTCCGGCTGCAGATGCCCGGCCATACGCCGCGCCATGCACGGCCGGAGCCTGCCCGCAGCAAGCTGCTGCGCGGCGTGAGTCTGTGCCTGGCGGCGGTATGCCTTGCGGCAAGCGTCAGCTTCCAGCCGGCCACGGCAGCCACCAGCATGGCCAGCCTGCAGAACAAGCTGAACAGCCTTTCCAAATCCATCGACCAGCACAAGAAGGAGCTTTCGGACGCAAAGAAAAAGGAAGCTGCTGCAAAAGCGCTGGAAAGTGAGCTAAAGGAGCGCGTGGGCGTCATTCAGTCTCAGATCAGCGTGCTGAGCACCCAGATCGCTGCTGTGCAGAACAACATTGGCCAGACCGAGCAGAAAATCACCGCCAAGGAAGGCGAGATCACCCAGAAGCAGGCCGAGATCGACAGCCAGTGGGGCGATTTTAAAAAGCACATGGCTGCCATGCAGGAGCTGCGCGACGGCGGCAGTGTGGCCATGCTGAGCGCAGTGAACGACCTGTATGAGCTGCTCACCTTCAACGAGGTCATGCAGGATATCTCCATTAAAGATACCGAGATCATGGACAACATGAAGGCCGCCAAGAGCGCTCTGGAAGCAGATAAGGTGGAGCTGGAAGCCCAGCGCAAGGAGCTGACGAGCCAGAAGGCGGAGCTGGATACCCAGAACTACCAGATGAAGGCAAAGCAGAGCGAGCTGAACAGCAGCATTTCTGCGGCGCAGCTTTCTGCACAGGATGCCCAGAAGGCCCAGCAGACGGCACAGGCCGCTATTGAATCGGACGAGCTGAACTATGAGGCCGTCAAGAAAGAGATCCAGAAGCTGATCGCGGCGGCTGCATCCAGCAAGCCGCAGCTGAGCTTTACCGGCTTTGCCTGCCCGCTGAAGAGCTATACCCGCATTTCCAGTGAGTACGGCTGGCGCAAGAACCCGGTGTCCGGCGTGAACAGACTGCATGCCGGCATTGATCTGGCTGCGCCGGGCGGTACCCCCATCTACGCAGCCGCAAGCGGCTATGTGCAGGTGGCGGGCTGGTCCAGCGGCGGCTATGGCAACTATGTCATCATCTACCACGGCAGCATGTCGGACGGCAACGCCTACAGTACCTTGTACGGCCACATGAGGTCGGTCGCCACCAGCGCAGGCAAGTATGTCAAGCAGGGCGAGTTGATCGGCTACGTTGGCTCTACCGGCAACTCTACCGGCAACCATCTGCATCTGGAGGTCTGGAAGGGCGGCAAAAAGGCCAATGCGGTCAATCCGCGCGGTTATATCCCGTTCCCGCACAACTGAGTGTGTTTATAAGGAGTCTGGTATTCTATGAACGAACAAAAACACAAGCGCTGGCTGCGTATCGGCTGCCTTGTTCTGGCAGGCGTGTTTGCACTCTCGCTGCTGAGCAGTGTGATCATGATGCTGCTGTATTAACAGGGAGGGGCAAGCATGAACCGTAAGATCTCTGTGGGCATGGCTGTCACCATTGTGATCCTTGCCATGACCGTGACCTTTTCTATTACCATGCTCATTGCCATGCGTCTGTTTGACAGCACGGTGAGCAGCGTGAAGGAAAAGGAGAGCATGTACAACAAAGTGGCCGAGGTGGACCGCTATGTGCGCAGCAACGACTACTACACCATTGATGAAACGGTGCTGTACGACCGCCTGACCGCAGGCTACCTGCTGGGTACCGGCGACAAGTACGCCCGTTACTACACCGCCAACGCCTACACCGAGCTGATGAACCAGCAGAGCGGCAAGGTGATGGGCATTGGCGTGGAACTTGGCATGGACCAGACCGGCTATGCCAGAGTGACCAGGGTGTATGAGGACTCGCCTGCGCAGGAAGCCGGTATCGTGGTGGGCGATTACATCACTGCTATTGACGGCACCGATGTGAAGAGCCTTTCCGGGGTGGATGCCGTGCAGTCCCGCCTGCAGGGCGAAGCCGGCACCATCGTCAATGTTACATGGCTCGACAGCAAGGCTGCTTCCCGGACGACGGACCTGACCCACTCCGGCTACACCAGCACCACCGTGGACTACCAGATGCTGGACAGCGTGGGTTACATCAAGATCCGCCAGTTCGACGGCAGCACGCCCAGCGAGCTGGACTATGCCATCCGGTCTCTCACTACCAGCGGTGCCCAGGGCCTTGTGTTCGACCTGCGCGATAACGGCGGCGGCGTGTTGGATGATGCCATCAGCTGCATCGACCTGATCGCCCCGGAAGGCACTGTGGCCTATGCTGAGGATAAGAACGGAAACCGCACCATCATTGGCAGCAGCGACGATGAGAGCAAGGTGGAGCTGCCCATCGTCTGTCTGGTCAACGGCAACACTGCCAGCGCAGCAGAGCTGTTTGCTGCCAGCCTGCGCACTATGAACGGCGCACGTCTGGTGGGCACCACCACCATGGGCAAGGGAACCATCCAGAGCAGCCCGCAGCGCCTTTCGGATGGCAGCGCCGTGAGCATCACGGTGGCAAAGCTCATCTGCGGCGACGGCTCCTGCTTTGATGGCACCGGCCTGAGCGTGGATGTGGAGCGTGCCCTCAGTGCCGAAGAGACCACGAATTTCTACGATTATACCCCCAAGGATGACCCGCAGATCCAGCGTGCGGTCAGCGCAGCACAGCAGCTGAGCGGTACCACGACTCTAGGCGGTGTCAACGAAGCAGCTTCTTC
>OBWW01000225.1_pt1 | contig 56020 bp, 64 predicted proteins | sample 1538091 | NCBI WGS metagenome assembly OBWW01 (sample SAMEA2580125, study PRJEB22360) | human gut metagenome | biome: human gut; feature: human-associated habitat; material: faeces | place: Denmark | collected 2008/2010 | reverse complement strand
TTTCAGATTTCACAAAGTCCTATTTAGAATTTACACCAATTATACGGACATAACCCCGTTCTCGATTGCCTGCAAGTAATCCATGTTGATGATGGCAAAGCGCGAAACTTGGATAAAGTTAGGCGCTGTTAGCCGGGTGTGAACATCCTTCAATTTGCCCACCGACTTAATAACTTGAGCGGTAGTATAAAATGAGAGCTCATTTTGATTGACTTCGACCATCACTAAGTCGGCCGTCTTAATAATCATAAAGCGGTCAGGCGTCTTGATTGGCAGCTTCTTTGCTGAGTTACTCTCAAACGCTTTTAAATAATTAAGAAGGTGGTCAACGCGTGCCGTTTTAGCAGAACTCTCGACAATTACTGTAAGTTTTCCCGGCTCTAGGTCCGCCTTTTGAAACCGAACTTTCAATTTACGGAAACCTCCTGAATAAGTTAATGCTGCTTATATTTTAAATGATTAACGATAATTAGCAAACCAAGACCAAGCAAACTTACGATTGTGACCAACAGCAGGTTTTGTGACAGGCTCAAAGAATGCTTAAACACCGTTAGCTTGATCCCTAAGTAGTCATTGAGCTCTGGCCGAACTACTGCCGGAATTTTGTTTCCAATCAGCAGTTCACGAAAGCTGCTGGCAATGTAAGAACTTGGAAAGACCTTGACCAAATGGCGGCTAAACGCTGATAATGCGCCCACTGGCATATAAGTGGCAATTGCGAACCCAATTCCAGTTCCAATCAAGGCCGACATTCGGTTAAAGACAACGTGGCTGTGAATGAATTCGATAATAATCTGGCAAAAGACGGTTGCGACAAATGTGCCCAGTAGCGAAACTAGCAGGAGTTTACCACTATCTTCCCACTTGATCGTCAAGTTATCAGTCACTTTAAAGTAGACTGCCATGATGACAAAAGACACCAGTTGCATAATCAAACTAATTAAAAAGGCACTGATAAAATAACTAATCGCGAGCTGCCACTGCTTCAGTGCTGTCATCTGAAAATCCTGATAGCGGTTACCTTCCCGGTCGCTTACTAACTGCCCTAAGGCGCCAAAGGCCGTAGTGACCCCGGCAATTGTTAAAATACCACCCATCATCCAGGCATCTAAGACCTGATTTGCATTAGCGACTCTTTGCCATTCTTGGACTAAATTTTCTTTCAGAAAACCAATATAAATAAAGAATGCAATCAGAGCTCCTAGTAACGACATCATAGCACCCATGCGGTTACGAAAATATAGTTTGAGATTACGGTAAATTAAAGCTGCCATTATTGAATCTCCTTTCCGGTAATGTTGACAAAAGCGTCATCCAGGTCGCCCTGCCGGTATTCAAAATTTTCTAAGCTGCTCCGGTAATGGTCGAGGAGCGTCAGAGCTTGCTCATGGTCAATTCCGTTAATTGCATAGCGCCGGTGGTCAACCAACTTGGCTCTTTCAGGTACTGTGTCATCCTTGAAGGTCATCAGCAATGAATTCTGCGCGTATTGTTGTTTTAATTGCGCTGCCGAACCGGTTGCCAGTACCTTACCCTCTTCCAGAATATAGATTAATTCCGCGTTACTGGCCTCTTCTAAGTAGTGGGTCGTCAGAAAAATCGTCAGCCCCTGCTCGTGCTGCAGTTTTTGTAAAAGCCCCCAAATGACGTTGCGCGTTTGAATGTCAAGACCCGTTGTTGGTTCATCCAGAAACAGCAAATTGGGATGGTTTAACAGTGCCCGCGCAATATCGACCCGTCTTTTCTGACCACCGGACAGGGTTCCGTACCGCTGGTGAAGGAACTTAGTCAGCCCCATCATCTTTGCTAGGCGCTCAATCCAGCCTTGCTCAATACCCTGGTACATTGCCGCCCGGCTCTGTAAATTCTCACTGACCGTTAAGTTATCATCCAGCACGCTATTCTGGAAAACAACGCCGATTTTTAAGTCCTTGGCGTAGGAAATGATTCCGCCAGTCGGTTTTAGCAGGCCCACCAGCATGTTAATGGTAGTTGACTTGCCAGCGCCGTTTGTTCCCAAGTATGCAACCAATGCTCCTTGGGGAATCGCTAAATCCAGCTGATCGACAGCGATTTTGTTACCATACTTCTTAGTTAAATTTTGGGTTGTTATTAACATTTCTCTCACCTCAGTTAGCATTGTATTAACTTGGGGTCACTAATACGTTGTTTTCTCAATGGGCGGTCAACATTGGCGGGTGAGTTGCTGATTTTCTTATCCCAAATTCAGTTTGCAATCTCTACCATTCTTTGCTATGATACTGATAATTTAATAACAGGCGCTCAAGAACAGCGGGCGAAAAAATAAGAGCTGGATAAGGAAGTTAATTCCTGTCCAGCTCTTTTTCTTTGAAAGGAGTTATTATGTCTCGTCAAAATAAGATTCTAATGGTGATTACCCTGCTCTGTGGGAGCTTTATCACTGCCTTTTCCGAAACACTGCTCAATAATGGTCTGCCGACAATTATGGCTGAAGTCCACGTTAGCGAAATGACCGTTCAATGGCTCAGTACTGGGTATATGCTAGCTGCTGGAATTACCATGCCGCTAGCCGCCTATCTCACTAATTCGGTTAAGTTAAAACCGCTTTTCTCCATTACGATGCTGATTTTCCTCGTTGGGACCGTTATCTCAGCACTGGCACAGAACTTCGCCCTCTTACTAATTGGGCGGCTGATTGAAGGCGTTTCCGTTGGTATTACCATGCCACTGGTTCCTAATGTCTTGGCATTGCTTTTCTCACCGCGGCACCGGGGAACCGTGATGGGCCTGGCAGGAATTATCATTAACTTCGGACCGGCTGCCGGCCCCACCGTTTCCGGAATCATCGTCGACTACTTTAGCTGGCGGATGCTATTTATTATCTTGATTCCAGTCTGCATCGTTGTCCTGATTGCCACCCAATTATTCGTTAAAAACGTGGTCCCAGCTAAGCCTTCTTCTCTTGACGTTCCCTCCGTTTTAGTTTCCATGGCGGGATTAGCAATGCTGCTATACAGTCTAGGCCGCGTTGGCGAAACTGGGCGGCTAGATTGGCTGACTGTGGCTCTCCAGGTAGCCGGAATCGCCATCATGGTTTACTTTGTCAAACGCCAGCTCAAGCTCAAAAAGCCATTGCTGGAAATGCGGGTCTTCAAGGCACCTTCCTTCCGGCTTGGCGCAACCCTGGCCCTCCTTAATACCTCGTCCTTAATGGCAACCGAGCTGATGCTGCCGCTCTTTAACCAGAACGTCTTAAAGGTCACGCCAACCGTCTCTGGTTTGATGCTAATCCCGAGCGCCCTCGTGATGATGGTGGTTTCGCCAATCGCTGGACGGCTCTATGACCAAATTGGGATTAAGAGGGTCGCCTTCCTCGGCTTTGGGATCGGCTTGCTGACAACAATCCCAATGGCTTTTTACTCACCAACTACCAGTATTTTCACCGTAACGGCTTTCTATGCCATTCGCTGCGGAGGGATTAACCTAGCTTACTCTCCGGTCAGTGTCTACGGCCTAAATGCCCTTTCGCAGGAGTACGTGGTTTTCGGTAATACCCTGATGGTCAACATGAACCAAATTGGAAATGCCTTTGCTAATGCGATGGCTGCTAGCTTGCAAGCACTCGGCCAAAAACACGGCATCGCCCACCAGCTTTCGATGCCCGCTTCAGTTCTCCAGGGTTTTCACTGGTCTTTCTGGTCGATTGCGTTTCTCAATATTATTGCCTTTGCGCTCCTATTCAAGCTCAAAAACCGTTCGACGGTAGAGCTAAAGTAGCTACATCGGCTCATGCACCATCTTGATATGCGGCGTGGACTTATAAATGAACGGCTCACCTTCACTAACAAAGCCGACTCGTTTATAAAAATCTTCAACTTGGACCTGGGCTTCAATTTCAATCTGTCTACCTGGGAGCTCTTGTTGGATTGTTTGCATAATTTTATCCAACAACTGGCCGCCAATCCCTTGACCACGAACTTTAGCGCTCGTCGCCACCCGGCCAAACGATACCAAATCATCCTTCAGAAATACTCTGGCATAAGCCACAATGTCTCCGTCTTCGTCACGGTTAAAAATGTGAATTGCCTTTTGATCCCGACCATCAGGATCCTGGTAAATACGCTGTTGGTCAACCACAAAAATCTGTGCTCGTAATGCGAGGATTTGATAAAGATCAGTTACCGTTAATTCATTGAATCGTTTCGTCTGCCACATGCCTAGTTCATCCCTTTCTTGAAAAGTAACCTATTAATGGCCTTGATGCTTTGAAAGTATTCTTCCTGTTCCGCGGGCGAAAGGTCTTCAATCATCTTCTTGATCAGGTCGTTAGATTTCTGGTTAATATCTTCAAATACCGCACGCCCATGTTCAGTCAGTGAAATATTAATCGACCGTGAATCCGTTGGTGACGGTGTCTTTTGTAAGATCCCCTTGTCTGTCAACCGTTTAATTGTCCGACTGGCATAACTTTTATCCAGGTGCAGGGCCCGGGTGACTGCCATCGGGGTATCGAGGTGGTTAACCGCTACTTCGATTAAGATCCGCCCTTCCGGCCAAGTCAGATCGGTATCGAAGGTCCGTTTGTTCAATACTCCTAAGACTTGGGTGTAGTGCCGGTTAAATGCCCGGATACTATCAATTTCTTGGTCAGTTAGCATAGTTCATCTTCCTCCTTGATTAATGATGCTTTTTCACGAAAAGATTAAAGATAATGTTGTACTGGGCGCCTGCAAGACCAAATAGCTCAATCTGTTCTTCTGTCGTCATGGTGTATGGGTATAGAGTTAATAAATGTTTGTTCAGCTCTTCCAAGTAGAGGTATGAAAGCCCCGCCCTTTCAAGCCCTAAAACTGCTCGTTGGTCACGCAATAAGTAACGCCACACTTCTCGCATGTACTCCTTTTGAAACCGTTCTTTAATTGTCTGGGGATGATACTGCTGATCAAAGGCAGTTAATTCCTGTTGGATTAAAAAACGGACAAAATCTAATTTATCTGTAAAGTGCCGATAAAAAGTTGATCTTGCCACACCGGCAGTTGTTACCAACTGGCTAATCGTAATTTTTTCAAAACTCTTTTGGTCTAATAACTGTAATAATGCTTCCTTTAACGAAGAAAAAATCACTTATTTCTCTTCGGCTCGTTTTTGCATAGACAATTCCCTCTTCATTGTCCGACTAACGTTAATTATTTCTCACTAAAATGATTATAAAGATAATGTTAGAAAGGTGTCTAAAATGAATCAAATAACAATCCAACAAATCACTGTCAATCAGCAAACATTCACGGTTCGGACAGCTGGACTGGATAATAAAGGTGACCTGGTGATGTTACTCCATGGTTTCCCCGAAAGTTCACTAATGTGGGAACCATTAATGATTGAACTAGCAAATCAGGGATACCGGGTAATTGCCCCTAATCAACGCGGCTATTCTGCTGGGGCTAGGCCAGCAGGTGTCCAAAATTATACGATGAAGTTACTGGCTGCTGATGTTGTTGCGTTAGCTCACTTTTTCGGTTTTCAACAAAAATTTCACCTAGTAGGTCATGACATTGGAGCAGTTGTTGGTTGGACAACCGCCACCCTCTATCCACAACTATTGAAGTCCTGGACTGCTCTTTCTGTCCCTAATTGGCCAGCATACATTTGGGCATTAGAAAATGATCCTGTCCAAAAGGAAAAGGGGCATTATGTTCATACCTTCCAGCATAAGTACATTCCAGAACTAATTCTTCGTGCATTTCACTACCGAGTATTAAGAAAACTATGGACCGGGTTCCCACAAACAACGATTGACACTTACCTAGATCTCTTTTCAGAAAAAGGCGCGTTAACAGCAGTTGTTAACTGGTATCGCGCTCTTCTCCAACTACCGCAAATTAATTACAAACAGATCACTGTACCAACCAAATTTATTTGGGGCAATCAAGATTTGGCAATTGCTAGGAGTGGTGTTGAGCGAAACCGCCAATATATCAGTGGCCCATATCAATTTGTCGAATTAGACGCTAGTCACTGGTTCATGGAATTCAACCGTGAAGAAATTTGCAAAGAAATTAGTGAACACATTAAAAAGTATTCCTAATAACTGATTGTTAAACATTATAGCTGATTTAGTTTACTTTAGCCACTATATTAAACAGGTAGGCGAGCACTACTGAAGGACCAGTCCACCTAATCGTTGAGGTTGAACCCATGAAGAGGCCAACCCCGATAGAGCCGCCAATGCCGATCATTTCCATTTGCAGCGGGGTCATTGACCGGCGAAGTTTTTTACTTACAACGTTTTTTGCCATTCACATTCCTCCCCTATAAAACTTGTACTTTAATGCGTTTCTTTAGCCGCCCTTTGTTCTTTAACTGGATAAACTTAAAGTTCCCTACCTCTCCGGTTGAAGCCACATGAGTGCCAGCACATGCTTGCTCATCGAAGTCACCGATTTTGACCAGGCGGACGTTTGTAATTGACTTAGGAATCAGGTTGGTGTACGTCCTAATCAGGTCCTCTTCGTTCAAAGTATTTCGGTCAATTGTCGCGGTGGTAACCGGGAAGTCGTCTTTAATTAGTTGCTGGATATTTTGCGTAATTAGCTCCGGATCAAACTCACTCGGGACATTGTCCTCCTGAAATTCGACTTCGAGTCGGGCGTGGTCTGACATTATCCCGCTACTGGTGACTAACGCATGGTATTTGCGGTACAAGTAGCCGGAAATAATGTGGAGTAAAGTGTGATAACGCATGTTTTGGTAGCGGAAGGCCCAGTCAATCTGGATGAACGCCGCCTGGTCATCACCCACGATTGGTCGGTCCAGCTTGTAGCTAATCCCGTCCTCCTGGCCGCGTCTGATTTCAACTACCTGGTACCATTCTTCGTTAATCAACAGTTTCGCCTGGTCGGCAGGTTGCCCACCGCCACCAGGATAGATGATGGTTTGGTCAAGACTGATCCACCGTCGGTCCGCTGATACGTGAGTAATCGTACATCCCTGCTCACGTAGGTAGCTGTTATTCAAGTATAAGTTTTCGATAGGATCTCCTCCTTTTTTGTTGTGGCTCTTGTCCACTATTGGTTTAAAATTCAATTTTTGAATAGGTAATTACTTGATATTGGTATTTTTCATTTTGCACCTGGCGGTTTATAGTAAAAGTATAGAAATAGTTTTGAAGGGAGTTTTTCTTATGGCAAAGAAACAAACTGCTGGCCGTGATCAACTGGGTGCTTTTGCTCCGAAATTTGCGGAACTGAATGATGATGTTCTCTTCGGACAGGTTTGGTCCCGGGAAAAGGAACTGAGTCCCCGTGACCGGAGTTTTCTCACCGTCACTGCGTTAATCACTAAGGGCGCTTTTGAACAGCTTCCCTACCACATGCAAACCGCAAAGAAAAATGGGATTACCAAGGAAGAAATTGCTGAAATGATTACCCAACTCGCCTTTTATGTTGGCTGGCCGAATGCCTGGTCAGCATTCAACGTTGCCAAGAAGGTCTGGGACGATTAATGAAGTGACTCCGGCTCGCCGTTACATTCACGGCAAGCTGGAGCTTTTTAGTTTTAAATCAACTTCAGTAATTGGTCGACACTCTCCGCCGGGGTGGCCCAGCAGGCGACAAAACGGATGACCGAGTGCTGGTCATCATACTTTTCCCAGCGGGCAAAGCGCACCTTCTTTGCTAACTCGGCAATTTTTTGGTTGTCGACGATGAAGAATTGCTGGTTGCTGACCGAGTCGAGGTAAAGCCGGTAGCCTTTATTCAGGAAGCCCCGCTTGATTTTTGCTGCCAGTTTGTCGGCGTGCTGACTGAGCTTGAAGTAGAGGTCGTCCTTAAACAGTTCAGCAAACTGAACGCCGAGCAGCCGCCCCTTTGCTAACAGGGCCCCGTGCTGCTTGACAATCGTAAGGAAATGGTCGGGCTCATTGTGGTGACAAAAGACTACTGCCTCCCCGCATAAGGCTCCCTGCTTGGTCCCGCCGATGTAAAAGACGTCACACAAGTCGGGTAAATCACTAAATTTGAGGTCAGCTTGCGCGCTCATCAGGCCATAACCGAGCCGCGCACCATCAATGTACAGTGGGATGGAATGCTTTTGGCAAACCGCGTGCAAGGCGGCCAATTCTTCCCGCGAGTACAAGGTCCCGAATTCTGTCGGGTAGGTAACGTAAACCATTCCTGGGAAAACCATGTGATCACGATTCTCGTCCTGGTCGAAGGTCTGGATGTACTGGTCAACGGTTTGGGCGTCGAGCTTGGCATCCTTAGCTGTCAGGGCCAAGACTTTATGTCCGGTTGCTTCAATGGCTCCGGCCTCATGCACGTTGATATGCCCCGTTTCAGCCGCGATGACGCCTTGGTACTGCGTCAGCATCGCATCAATGACAACTTGATTGGTCTGGGTTCCCCCAGTTAGAAATTCAATCTGTGCTTCTGGGTGCCCCAGCGCCTTTTGAATTCTTTCCTTTGCCAGCTGGGAGAATTCATCAAAACCGTAACCCGGTTCCTGGACCATGTTGGTTGCCATTAGCTGCCGTAAGATATTGGGATGCGCACCCTCAGTGTAGTCACTCTCAAAAGATAACATTTGCTAGTCCTCCTCTTAATGTTTAAACAATGAATGAATAACTTCGATTAACTCTTCAATTAGTTTTGCGTTGTATAAGTATTCGTTTCTCATCAAAGCTCTTCTCCTTTAGTTGACTTTAGCAACCATTATAGCGATATAGTTGTCAAAGTCAACTACTATTTCAAAAAGAGCTTTACTTCGCGCGCACGACATGCCCTGTACCACTTTACCTATTCCGCTAGCAAAGCGACCAAAAGCGGGCAGCTTGGGTTCTTGCCCAATTGTCGGAAGCGGTTTAAAATAAAAATGGGTAAATTTAATCTCCCACTAACTTAGAGCCAGAGAGTATCGGTTCAATTACAGGTAGGTATCAATTATGAAAAAAATCAACTTATTTTTCCTTCTAATGCTTTGTTCCCTGGGGCTATTGCTAATAATTCAACAACCGCAGGTCAAAGCCGCCCCAACTGATCAGCAGAGTCAAAAACACCTTCAGGACTACCTAAAAGCCCACCACATCAACGGAGTAATGCTGGTCAATGGCAAGGGGAGCCAACCAATAACCATCACGAATAACGAAAACGCTAACTATAGACAGACCGTCAAGGCTGACCAATTATTTCCGATTGCCTCCCTCCAAAAAATCATTACCGGAACGGCAATCTACCAACTGAGACAGAAAAAGCAGCTTGACTGGGATACGCCGCTGAATAGATACTTCCCCCAAGTTGCGGGCAGTGAGGATATTACGGTTCGCGAATTAATGAACCACACTAGCGGATTGGTCAATAACGACCGTCCAGTAATGCCGCTAAAGGGTGAAAAGCAGCAAATTGCCTATATGCTGAAGCACCTGAAAAACGACCATGTCCATACTTGGGACTACCAGGACGTGGATTATGAAATGTTAGCGGCCATCATTCGCAAGCAAACCCACACCAGCTACAATACTTACCTCCACCAGAAGTTCGCCCAACCCCTGCAGCTTCGCCAAATGAAGGACTTTTCCGAAGTTGCTCAAAAGGAAGTTCCCCAGACAATGGACCAGACTGTTGACTGGCGGCAAGTGACGGTCACGACCTCCTCGGACTTCGGGGCGGGAAACCTCTTTATGTCGCCAAATGATTATTGGAAGTTTATTTACAACGAAGTCTTAAATAACCCAACGATGACTACGGAATTTTACCAGCAGGCGGCCAAGCAAGAAGTTGCCTACTTCGGTGGAGTATACTTTGGCGGAGACATTATCCGCGCCAACGGCAGTGTCCCCGGCTATAACTGCTGCTTCATCGCCAACTACAAAACCAAGAAAATGGTAATGCTCTTTACCAACAACATCGACTACCTGACTCTCAAGTCAACGTCCGATGACCTGCTGCACAATTATATGGGCGATTAGGAAAGTATCATTATTAAAACGAAATGAGCTCCAGTGACCGGCAAAACCGAAAATCCTGGAGCTTTATTTATGATTCAGAGTATAAAGGTACTTTTACACAAGTCAATGAACTTCGCAAAATGCAAAATTACTTTTATATACGGCAGATTGCAAGAAATAACTTGAACGAATTTAGTGACGCAGATTAAGCAAGAAGATCTCGATTGGTGTATGCCAGTTAAGACATTTAAGTGGTCGGGAATTCAGATACCAATTAATTTGAACTAGCTTGGCCTTTGGGAATAAAGCGCCGTAAAACTCGGTTACGGTTCTCATTACTGCCTCGTTCATGTGGTGAATAAGCATGGGCAAAATAAACCGGAGTACCAGTTAGCTGCTCAATTGCCTGGTAATTAGCGAACTCTTTACCATGATCTACGGTCAGCGTCTTGAGTTTGTCTTGAAGTTGACTAGCTAGTTCAAGCACGGCTTGAGTCATGGACTGACTGTCGCGACCATGGAGCCGTTTAACAATTGTCAGGCGACTCTTACGCTCCACAAAGTAGCCACAGCTTGACCTTTATGCTTGCCAGAAAGCACGGTGTCAGCTTCAAAGTGGCCAAATTCCTGGCGAGTTTCGATTTTATGAGGACGCTCCTCAATTGAGCGGCCGTGACTGAATGTACCACGCTTTTCTTTAGCGCGATGGCGACGTATTCCATGATCAGGCAAATCAGATAACTGCACATCGAGCCATTTTTGATCAATCCAGTTATAAACCGTCTTGTAGGCAATCCCAACCACAGGGGCAACTTGTTCAGGTGACCATTTCTGGGTTTGAATCTTTCCTCAATCAAGTGCTTAAGGTTTTTAGTGAGCGAAGACTTTCGCCCACGTTGACCAATCTTTCGTTCGCAGTCAGATTGCGCTAGCTCAGCCTGATACTCACCATTTAGTCGGTGAAGTTCGTTAAAGATCGTGGCCTTACTAAAGCCTAAGTAGTTAGCGATATATCTCAAGGAACGTCCTTCATTATGAAACATTTCAATGACAACGCGGTGCTGGAATGATAAAATAGTGGTGCCTATCAAGGTCCTTCTTTCTAATGGAATGTTGAGGTAACACCATTAAAGACCTTGATGGTTTTTTCTGTCCACTTAAATGTTCAACTTAAATTTTACAATCTGCCATTTCAAAAAATTGTGTGGTGTAATAGCGCTTACACAAAGGAGGGCTATCTGTACTTTCCTAGTTTTTGGCGTCATCTGATAATCATTTGGCTCCATTTGGTGTTAAAATCACTCTCGCCTCCTCATATAATAATCACAACATCAAACGAAAGATAAACTTGAGGAGGAGTTAATAATGACAAATAAAACTGCTTTGATTACTGGTGCAACTGGCGGCTTAGGAAAAGAATTTGTTCGGATTCATGCCCAAAACGGTGGTGACCTGATCTTAGTTGGCCGGAACCCACAGAAGCTGGAGCAATTACAGCATGAAGTCCAAAATAAGTACCACGTTAAAGCAACAACAATTGCGGTTGACTTTACCGAATTTGATGCTACCGAGCAAATCTTTGCTGAATTACAAAAGGCTAACATTCAGGTCGATTATTTAATCAATAACGCTAGCCTCGGTGATTAGGGAACCTTCCTTGACCGAACGATGGAAGAAGATATCAACATGGCAAAGGTAAACATGATCGTGCCAACGAAGTTAATGAAGCTGCTTCTCCCACAAATGGTTAAACGGGGGCGTGGGACGCGTATTGAACGTCTCATCCTCAGTCGCCCTAATCCCAGGGCCGCTCCAAGCAGAATATTATGCAACTAAGGCGTACCTCACTTCATTAAGTGATGCCCTCTGGTATGAACTGAAAGACACTGGGGTAACACTAACAACTTTAATACCCGGGGCAATGGATACGGGCTTTGCTAAGGCTGGTGGCCTTACTGATACTAAGATGTTTGCAAATGGGGTTAGCCCGAAGAAAGTGGCTGAAGAAGGCTACCAGTCAATGCTTGATGGTAAAATGAATGTGTTTGCTGGCCTGCCAGGCTGACAACGACCATTCGTCAGCATGATGCCAATGATGCCGAAAAAGACAACTATGCGCTTTGTCGCTGATCAACAATCAAATCAGAAATATGTGATTAGGTGGAAAAATTTATTATTGATGGTCGCTATGTGCAACTCTTGATGGCAAACGGGGTCGACCCGTCTGCAGTTCTAAGAGTAGCAGGTTTGCCGATTGATACTTTTGCTCATCAAACACTTAAATTAACCGAAACAGATTACTTTAAGATGATTGGTTCAATTGACTCATTAACTGACGATCCCCTACTCCCAACTAAATTGGTTGCTATAGATAATACTGAAACCTTTTCGCCACCAATTTTTGCTGCCTATTGCAGTCAAAACGGTGAGCAATTCTTACAACGACTAGCACACTATAAAAAATTAGTTGGCCCGGTTACTTACCGGATTTTGCAGGAGGAAGAAAACACGACGATTACCCTTTTAACCCTCAACGTCCATGAGCCTCCTCCCACCGTTTTTTGTAAAGGGGGAATTTGCCTTTATGGTTCACCTGCTCGCGAAAGCAACCGGAAGGGAAATCAAGCCCTCAAAGGTCATAACCACCTTTGACGAAACTGCTCCAGAAATTCAAGAATACTTTACCATTGTCTTCAGCCGGGGAAGCAGGAATTCCATCAGCTTTCGAAAGGCGGATCTACAACTGCCGTTCATCAGTGAAAATCACTCGCTGCTTGAATATCTGGAACCCGAATTAAAGAAGCGGTTGGCAGAATTAGACGTTGACGACTCGGCTAGTCAACGGGTTCGGAACGCCTTGGTTGAACTTCTTCCCCGCGGCGCGGCAACAATTGACGACGTTGCTCCAGCACTCGGTGTTAGCAAGCGCACCCTCCAGCGGAAACTGAAAGCAGAAGAAACTAATTTTCAGCAGCAGCTAAATGCCACCCGAGAGATGCTTGCTAAAAATTATACTGAATACAACGATGTCAACTGACGACATCGCCTTTCTCCTCGCTTACTAGGAAACGAACTCCTTCCTCCGGGCTTTTATGCCTGGACCAGTGAGAATGTCCAGCAATACCGTCAATTATACATTCCACAGGCATAAATAGAGTCCCAGAGTTCGGCTTAGCTGAGCACTGGGGCTCATTGTGTCCTTTTATTAAGGTAAAATTTTTCCGTTCCCACTTATTTATCAGCTCTTCTAAAAAAATCTAGCTTGGCTAATTAGTCAGACCAGGCCGGCACTAGTGGAGAGACAAGACTTAATAATCAACTATTAATCGGTCGTTAACAATGGCTAATCACTCTAAAAGCAGAATCTAGTTTTTGATAATCAAGGAACTTTATAAATATGAATGAACTTGCTATAATGAAAATGATTATAAGATAAACGCCAATACAGCAGCCGAAAGGAGCGGTGATAATGACAGCAAAGAAGCAGTTCAAATTATATAAGCAAAAGAAGCAATGGGTTATCGGCTGTTCAACACTACTATTATCCTTAACGCTTGGTGCAGTTGATGTTCAGGCTGCCGACAATTCGACCACTGAGAAAACCGACGATGCCCAATTGGCCACTGCAAATTCACCTGAAACGTCAACGGCAGTCCCTCTCCGCTCAACGGGTACTACTGAGCCGCAGGGACAAACTAATGCTAATCCTGTAACCAGTCAAGCCACCCCAAGCGCTGTTCCACAGCAGGCTGCCAACAATACTACTCAAGCAACCGCTCCTGTTACCCCAGTAGCTAGCTCTACCGGCCCATCCTCTTCTGATTCACCAGCAAATTGGGATTATAATTACGAGCGTATTATCAATATTACATACCAAGACCATTACGATACTAACGGTGGAGCAAGCAGTAATTATCATTGTGAAAAAATTATTCAAATGGCAGAGAACGGTCGCTGGGAAGAAGTCAATTGGTATCCTCCTAAGGGGACCTTCCCGCCTGGTGTTAAGGTTCCCCCAGTCCACTTTGCTGCTGCCTCGCCAACAGAAGCAGCTAACCAGCGATGGGAAGTTAGTTACGTTATGCGTTCAATCGACCTTCAAACTGCTACTGGTCACCAGATTATTAGTCAGGTTTACGCGATTCACAATGGACAAACTATTGACATTCCAGAAATGGAAATTCAAGATTCTGGTATTCCGGTAGCCTACCACCCTAGAATAAGTCCACTGGGAATCCAGAATGATAAGGTTATCGAACGTGGCGGCTACTATTACCTGACAGGTGCGACACTCACATATAATACTGCTGGCATTATTTACCATGGTGCTAACCTTAGTACTGCAGCCAATATCGTTAGCTTTAGTGAGCTAGTCATCTTTAGCGCACCAATTAACTTGGTCTACCAGGACCTCAGCGGCAAGGTTTACAACGCCTATGGCGACCAATATCCTGCTTATGCGGCCAGCTACCAGAACGTGGCCCAGGTCGATTACGGACAAACATTGAGTGTCAACCAGCTGTACGCGGACGCGCAAAAGTATCTGAACCGATACGTCACCAGTGTATTTGATGATCCCGACAGCAATTATCAAATCTACGGCTACTTCGATCCTGCTGGCAAGCTCCACCCAATCCAGTCGCCTGCCGACTACCCCGGCTTTACCGACGCTCAGGCTAGCTCCGACGGGCTGACCTATCAACTGGCGATTATCTACCGGCGGTATGGCAAAGTTGATGCCCCTGTGACCAAAACGCGGACAATCATCGTTAACATGCCAGATGGTAGGCAGGAACAAACTATCCAGGAAGTAACCCTCGCCCAGTTTGCTGACTACGACGGCATTACTGGTGAAGAGCTTGGTACCCCTACCTGGAAGGTTCTGACCGGTAACGAGCCGGACAGTAATGATGATTGGGAAACGCTCACGGCTGGTAATCACAACTGGCAAACTTTCATCGTCCCATCGATTGCAGGCTATACGCCAAACCTAACCCAGGTGGGTGCGAAAACTGTTACCGATAGCAGTCAAGACCAAACCATTAATATTTACTACACCGCCAACGCTGAGCCTATCTCCCCTGCCCAGCCTGATCAAGGGGAAAGTGGTCACTCAGGATCAGCCAATGCTGCTGGTCAAGGAGACACCAAATCTGTTAATGTTGCTGGTCAGACAGTATCTAAATCCTCTAACCAGCAAGGCACTACGGCCCGCCTCCCACAAACGGGGGATCAATCTTCTGCGGGGCTAGTAGCACTTGGCGGACTAACCCTCCTGACTCTCTTCGGCTTGGCCGGCCGGCAGAAGAGAGCCCCACGCAAGTAATTAATTGTTAATATAAATAATAAGCTAGGTTTTCGTCCAATTGGTGAACGAAAGCCTAGCTTATTTACTTTTATTTAGGACTGCCGGGAGTTTTGCTAGTCCGCTGACAAGCAGGGCAATGACGATAATTACCGGTGATAGTTCAACCGCTACCAGGAAAAAGAGGAGGACGATTACCAGGATCGGTTTTCCCAAAATTCTGGTCAAGCTAGCAGTTACCACAACGATGGCATTAACCCGCAGACTACCTGGCAGGAGCATTGCACAGGCAACTCCCACTGCTACACTCGAAAAGATTGCCGGAAAAATCATTCCCCCGCGCCAGCCCATCACGAAGCCTAGGTTAGTCAGCACCGCCTTGAGCAGGGCGAGCAGGATCAGGAAGGCAACTGATAAATTGAGAGCTTCGTTACTAAACGGCACAATCCGGAATTCGCCGGAAAACATAACGTCGGGACTAACCAGCGAAGCTAGTGCTAAGGTCAGGCCAAAGACGATTCCCTGCGCGATTGGCCCCAAGCGAATGTTGATCAGCTTGGCGAAACTATTTTCAAGGTAGACAAAGAAGCAACCAAAGGCAACTCCGACGACCATTGTCGGCAGCCAGGTCCACAGGTTGGCTGGCGTCCATTGAATAGCCTGGTGGTGAATACCAAAGGCCCCTTCTTCCGGAAATAATTTAAAAATAATACCGGCGCCCACGACCCCAACAATGGTCAAGGCGGTCACCGTCGCTAAGCGCTCCGCCTTTGAATGAAATAATACCGAAAAGCGCGGTGCTTGCTCTAACTGTGCTGGTGCCATTCGTCCACTCCATAAGTGGCGGGCGGAATGGCTGGAAGAACTGACCTTTTCCCAGCGCAGGCGGTCACCGAGCCAGTTAATCATACTGCCCGTCAGAACCGCCGTGGATGCTTCGGGACCAATGCTTCCACCGAGCCCCAGGACTAGGAGACCAAGGATCAAAGACTTCCACCACTGGTGGTAATCCAGCCTGCCGTGGAGTTTGACCTTGCTCAACACCTGCTCAATCGTCCAGGGGTAGTTTCCCCAACGCCGGTTCAGCCAGCCGACCAGGCCCCCACCGAGCCCGCATACCAGGAAGGGGTACCAACGACCAAGCACATTTCCACCGTGGAGGTAGGAGTGCCAGACCAGCTCGATTAACCAGTTGACAAAATTAAGGTAGCTTGCCGTGGCAACCCCGATTACGAAGCTCCAAACGATGGCATATATTCCAAGGTTGAGTTGGCGTTTCCACTGTTTCTTCATTTGCTATTCTGCCCCCTGCCAAACTGTTCCTCTAATTGTTGCAGGTCACGCAGGAAACTAGCAACGATCCGCAAGTCCTGGGAAGAATACTTCTTTAGTAGCGCGGCTTCAATGTTTGTCCTGATCGATTCATGCATTTCGTCATGGGCAGCAGCCACCTGTCTTCCCTGGGCGGTCAGCGAGTAGTAAATTTTCTTTTGGTCCTCTGGTCGCTTATTGGCCCGTACCAAATCATACTCCAATAACTTTTGGGCCGCCCGGGTAACCCCACCGCGGGTAACCCTAATTTTCTGGGCAATTTCAATTCCGGTCAGCGGAGCATCTTCCAGGGCCGAAAGGATGTGGAGGGCAACTAACGAGAGCCTGGTTACGGTCTCCTGAAGATTCTCGTTAGCTAGATGGTGCTGGAGCCATTGCTGTTCGTGCGAGCCCCGTGGATTCTCATGGGATGCCCGAAGCTCCTGAATAGCCCGATAGATTTCATCAGTAGCAGTAGTCATAAAAGTACGTTCACCAGCCTTTTTTACTGATTATATCAAAAATGCTGGGCAAGCGTTTCAGCTTGGGTGAGCGCCTGCTTTAAAATCGCCGCTCGCTGGTCACGGTGGGCGTCAGCGCCTTCAATGAAGAGCTTTGTAACGTCCTTAACACCGTAGAACTTCATCATGTTAGTTAGGTAAGTATCACCCAGGTCCTGCAACGCACAGCTTTCCTTGCTTTGAATCCCCAAGGTCTTGCGAACCAAGAATTTGACAATCCCCCACTTACCGCTTCGGTGGTATTCACTCCCCGCCGCCTGAATATGCAGGGCTTTCTTTCCCTCAAGCAAGCCGACCGGACCCTTCGACGTGTACTTGAATGTTTGGTGGGCAACTGCGGTCAAATCAAGGTACTGCTTCATTTCAGCCGGCAGAAAGTGATTGTACATCGGGTTGACAAAAACGTACTTGTCAGCATTGATAAACTCGTCCAGCCATTCCTTGTGGCGCTTTAGTAGCGCCTTTTCTTCCCCGATCATTGGCTCATCAAACTTTTGCTTTCGCCAGGCTGCCATCGTCACATCGTTCAGCGGAGGAACGCCGCCCGCAGCATACAAGTCCCGGATGATGATTTGGTCGTTGGGGTGACTTTGCCGGTAAAAATCAATAAAATGCTGACCAACCGTCAGTGATAAGCTGTTTGAAGTATGCGGGTGGGCTTGGATTACTAATAACGTACTCATAATTAATCTCTCCTTTGTTGACTGGCAACATAAATTAAATACAGTTTACCACCATTTTGTTGCGTGTCAACAAAAAAACATAATTGAGAATATTTGGCGGATTTACCCTTTAATTCTAGTCGAGATATGATAAAATGCTACTATCAAGACGGATTAGCCGACAATAATGTTCGGCTTTTGCTAATCAGATAGGGAGAATAGAATGAATAACGATATTGAACAGGTCTTATACAGTCAAGAAGAAGTTAACCAGCGGATCGACGAACTCGCGGCGACCCTCACCGCTAAGTACCAGGGTGAATTTCCAGTTGTCGTACCAGTAATGACTGGGGCAATGATGTTTGCGACCGAGTTGATGAAGCGCCTGCCAGTCAAGCTCAACGTTGATTACGTTGATGTATCCAGTTATGAGGATAACTCCCAATCATCAGGACGGGTGCGCCTGCTCCGGGACCTTTCCCATGACGTGAATGGACGGCCAGTTATAATCGTCGAAGACATTGTGGATACCGGTCACACTCTTCAGTTCTTGAATAAGCTGTTTGCCAGCCGGGGTGCCAAGAGTATTGAAACCTGCTCCCTCCTGGACAAGCCGGCCCGCCGGGAAGTCGAAGTCAACGCTGATTACGTTGGTTTTGAGGTACCAAATGAGTTTATCGTCGGCTACGGGTTAGACTACGACGGCCTTTACCGCAACCTCCCCTACGTTGGAATCCTAAAACGCTCAGTTTATGAAAATTAAAAATGAAGCCTGTTGCACAGCAATGTGTGGCAGGCTTCATTTTTATTACAAGTTTTGTTTAAAGAAACTATCAATCTTGCCAAACGGAATGTAATCATGTTCACCGCCATCATATAAATCAGTATGGTTTGCATCGGGCACAATTACTAATTCCTTGTTGTCACCCTTCAATTTCTTAAAGGTGTCTTCCCCCATATACCGTGAATGAGCTTTTTCACCATGAACAATCAAAACGGCATTCTTGATGTCTTTTGGGTGAACTAGGATCTGCGTATTCATCCAGGCTGGCTGACTCTGCAAAACCCAGCCTTCATTGGAGTTAACGGAACGCTTATGGTAACCGCGCTTGGTCTTGTAGTAAGCACTGTACTGCTTAACAAAATCTGGTTGGTCATCAGGAGCCGGATAATCGTAGCAGCCACCCGCCTTCGCCAAATCCTGCTGACCATATTCCTTGGTGCGTTGTTCCGCAATTTGCTTTTTACTTGCGTAGCGTTCTTCAGCAGTTCCCTGATCAAAGTAACCCCAAGCACCAACCCGTGGCATATCATACATCGTCACTGCTGCCGTGGCCTTAATCCGGGGATCAATTGCGGCGGCGTTGAGCGAAATGCCTCCCCAACCACAAATACCGATAATTCCAACTTTTTCTGGATCAACATTACCGAGGTTGCTTAAATAATCGACTGCAGCTTGATAGTCTTCAGTATTAATATCCAATGAAAAAACGTCGCGGACATCCCCACCACTTTCACCAGTAAAGGATGGATCAAACGCAATCGTTAAATAACCCTTTTCAGCCATTGTTTGCGCGTAAAAACCACTCGACTGTTCCTTAACTGCGCCAAAGGGGCCGGCAACTGCTAACGCTGGTAATTTACCTTCACAATTTTTAGGTGTGTACTGGTCAGCTGCCAGTGTAATCCCAAAGTGATTGGTGAAAGTGACCTTCTTGTGGTCAATTTTATCGCTTTTAGGAAATACCTTATCCCATTCTTGAATTAAATGTAATTCTTGCATTATTATCACCTTTAATTATTGATTTCCATTGACTTAATAAATGCCGCTTATCTAATATTTTCTATTATATCGACCCTAGCCTATAATCGGAAATACTTATATAATATCAATAACAATAGCTTTTAGTTATAGGAGGAAGTGAAATGGAATTAAGAGTACTGCGCTACTTTCTCGCCGTGGCTCAGAAACGGAACATCACTAAGGCCGCACAAGAATTACTTATCTCGCAGCCGACACTTTCTAAGCAACTCGCCGACCTGGAAGACGAGCTCGGTGTCCAACTCTTTATCCGTGGACACCGGCAAATTACCCTGACGGATGAAGGAGAATATTTACAGACTCAGGCAAGGGAGATTATCCAGCTAGTCGAGCAAACCGCCCTAAACATTAAAGGACAGGAAGTCATCAGCGGGACAATTTCAATTGGAGCTGGAGAAAGTATCGCCATGAATCGAATTATGCAAATCCTTAGCGGAATCGTTAAGGACTATCCTGATGTCAAAGTTCGCTTAATCAGTGGTAATGCTGACGAGATGGAAACGGCCCTCCAGCACGGAAGCATTGACTTTGCAGTCTTAATGGGGAACCGCTCCCTTAATAATTACCATCACATCCAACTCCCCGAAAAAGACCAGTGGGGGTTAATAATGCGAAAAGATGATTCTCTCGCAAATAAAGTGGAGATCACGCCTGAAGACATTGCTGGGCTACCCCTTTTAATGTCAGAGCAAGCAATCGAGGAACACCGTTTTCAAAGTTGGTGGGGTAATCTTGACAGAAAAATGAATATTATCGGAACTTATTCCCTATTATTTAACGCTCAATTAATGGTCGCTCAAGGAAGTGCTTATATGATTTCTTTTGACAACCTGATTAATAATTCTAACAACAGTCAGCTAACTTTCCGCCCTCTTTCACCTACGCTAACTGAAACTACCAGTGTAATTTGGAAAAAGAATGTTACTCAATCTAAAGCCGCCCAGCTTTTTATGAAGCGCCTCTTGGCATCGCTAGACACATGCGCATAACATTATAAAAAGAGGCTGGGAATTAACTCAGTCTCTTTAATATTTTAAAGTTAAAAATGCAACAGCGCAGTAGATGGCTGGCAGTTCAAACGCTGACCAACCCCAAATAGGCTAGCTGCGCGTCGTAGCCATCCTTCCTACAGGCTAGCTTCGCGTCGACGGAGGTGGGACGACGAACTAGTTAAGCTAGTTCTGTCCCACTCCCTCTTTTTACGGTTGACAGGTGAGTATTCACTCACTATAATAACCATAAAATCTAAGTGAGTGTTTACTCACCACGGAGGTACAATTATGCAACACTTAATTGAGCTTGATCATTTAGCCAAGTCATTTGGTAACCGTGCTATCCTTCACGATATTAATTTAACTGTCAACCGCGGGGAAATCGTTGGCCTGATTGGCCCATCTGGTTCCGGGAAAACCACGACCATTAAAACAATGCTGGGGATGGAAAAGGCAACTTCTGGAACGGCCCTCGTTTTGGGTCAACAAATGCCTAATCGGCAGATCCTTGGGCGGGTTGGCTACATGGCCCAGTCAGATGCCTTATATGAAAGCCTATCAGCCCGGGAAAACTTAGAATTTTTTGGTGAAATGAAAGGTGTTACTGGTAAAAAGCTAAAACAGGAAATCGCCCATGTCAGCCAAGTGGTCGATTTAACAAATTACCTCAATCAACGGGTTGGCGGTTATTCAGGTGGGATGAAGCGACGGCTCTCACTGGCGATTGCCCTCCTCGGTCATCCTGAACTATTAATTTTAGATGAGCCAACGGTCGGGATTGACCCCGCATTGCGGAGAAAAATCTGGAAAGAGCTAAAGGCGTTGCGTGATCGTGGACAAAGCGTTTTGATCACAACCCACGTGATGGATGAGACGGAACTCACCGACCGGGTCGCCCTCTTATTGCATGGCGATGTAATTGCCTTTGCTTCGCCCCAAGAGTTAGAGAAGCAGTATGGAGTACCAACGATTGAAGATGTCTTCTTAACGGCAGAAAGGGAGGAAGAACAAAATGAGAACCCTCGCCATTACTAAACGAATTTTGAAGGAACTGCTCCGGGACAGACGGACCCTCGCTCTAATGTTTCTCGCGCCAATCTTGATTATGTGGTTAATGAACGTCATGTTCTCCGCTAATTCAAAGACGGATGTTGAGATTGCAACTGTCAACGTCAGCCAAACAATTCGCCACAACCTCGCTCAGGTCGATGGGGTTACGGTTACGCCAACAAAAACGGTCCGCCAAGCCGAAGATAAGCTCAAAAGTGACCATGTTGACGCGGTAATCGAATACCAACAGAAAGCAAACCGCTTCAACGTGACGTATGCTAATACTGATTCCAGCAAGACTGCGCTGACTAAGCAAGCGCTTAAAGCAGCAATCACCGGACAAACCATCACGACCCTTTCCACTGGAGTCCAGCAATTGCAGTCAGTGATTAAAGCCACTAACCCTAGCTTCAGCGCTCCACAGCAAAGTAATAAGGCACCATCAATCAGCAACCACTACCAATACGGAAACGCTGATACCGGCTTCTTCGCTAAGATTGTGCCAATCCTCATGGGTTTTTTCATCTTCTTCTTTGTTTTCCTTATCTCTGGGATGGCCCTGCTCAAAGAACGGACATCTGGTACGCTTGACCGCCTCCTGGCGACACCGGTTAAAAGGAGTGAAATTGTTTTCGGCTACATGCTCAGCTATGGGATCCTCTCTATCCTGCAATCGACGGTCATCGTGATGGCAACCATCTGGCTATTAAAGGTCGAAGTGGTTGGTAATATCCTCAACATTATTATCATTAGCGTCCTGCTGGCCTTTGTCGCCCTTGCATTTGGAATCTTGATGTCAACCTTAGCTAACTCTGAATTTCAGATGATGCAATTTATCCCGCTAGTAGTGGTGCCGCAGGTCTTCTTCTCGGGAATCATTCCACTTGATTCAATGGCTTCCTGGGTCCAGTACATTGGTAAAATCCTTCCCCTAACTTACACCGGGGATGCGTTAACCCAAATCGTAATGTACGGGAAAGGATTAACTAGTCTCGGCGGCGATATTTTAGCCCTGCTGATCTTCCTCGTCGTGCTCCTCTGGCTGAATATCGTTGGCCTGAAACGCTACCGCAAAGTACAATAAGGAAAAAAGGAGGCGCCACCCTTGTCACAAGTATTAAATAATTATGCCGCCCAGCTTGACCAAGCAAAAATGCCGGCCGGCAAGAAAAAGGTTCTTCAAACTGCTCTGAACCTCTTCGCCAATTACGGCTTCCACGCCACTACAACCGCCAAAATTGCCAAACAGGCCGGGATTAGTGAAGGAACAATTTATAAGTATTTCAAGTCGAAGGACGATCTGCTGGGTAAGCTGCTGGAACCGATCCTATTTGAAATCAAAGATAACTTCTTCGCGACGATTGACGATTCACAGTCGTTAGAAGAGCTGGTAACCTTCATTGTCGCCGATCGTCTGGAATTTATCGAAGTCAACTTTGCTTTCATCCGGCTAATTATCCAGGAAGTCTTAACCAACTGGCTGGCACCCCAGTATTACGGTGCTTTCTTCAATGGCGATAATGGGATGTTCGACCGGGTCCGGGAGTTGCAAAGCCATTACCCGGAGATTAATCAGCAACTCACCCCGAGCCAGTTGCTGCGGGCGTTTGTCGGTCCCATTCTGACCTACGTCGTTCAGGGAAAGATCTTTCAAATCCCCGGCACGCCAACCGACCGCCAAGTTATCGTCAAGCAAATTATCGCTAGCCTAACTTTTAAGTGAAGTAAGTGCCGATAACAAGTTAATAATAAGGAAGCCAACAGCTTGGTGAACCGTTAAGCTGTTGGCTTTTAAATTCTAAAATTTCTTTCTCCTGATTTAATTGTAAATGAAACGTCATTAATTGCCTTTTTTCGGCCGTAGTACACGTTTAAATGACTGACATTCAGCATAATTGCACTCCCCCTATCTATGTTTCTACTATAAAGTTAGCACTAAATTTACCGGGGGGGAGAAGCGCTTTATTATCAATAAGGTGAATTGCTAAATGCGAACAGTTATTTTCTGTAAGCTACATAGAACAATTTATTAATATTATTGACCTCTATATAGAACAATATTACAATTAAAACAATACATATAGACGCAAAAAGGAGTGAGCTAACATGAATACGGATACCTTGGCTAGTTTAATTCTTGACCAACAACAAATTATTAAACGAATACAATTAGTTCCTCGCGAATTTAACTTTGAAGACAACATGGACTATGTCTTAGTCGGCTTACGGCGGGCGGGAAAGTCTTTTTTGCTCTTTCAACGAGCACAAGAATTGCTTAAAAAAGGAATTTCGTTAGAACAAATCATCTACATCAACTTCGAAGATGAGCGCCTAATCAATTTTAAGTTAGAAGACTTTAACGACATCCTGGTGGCAGCTAACCAAATTACCACCAAGAAACACTATTTTTTCTTTGACGAGATTCAAAACATCACCGGTTGGGAGCACTTTGCCCGGCGGATGGCCGATCAAAAAGAAATTGTATACATTACCGGAAGTAATTCTAAAATGTTGGGACACGATATTATCATGCGACTTGGTGGACGCTACCTAACTAAATACGTTTCACCATTTAATTTCAATGAATTCCTTACCGCTAATGAAATTCCTCACACTCAAACCGACTTACTACTCACAAGTATTAAGGGCAGAGTGAGGGCAAAGGCAAATGAATATCTTCAATACGGTGGCCTTCCCGAAGCAATTCAGCTTCAAGACAAACGAAATTACCTCAATAATATTTATCAGAACATTTACCTCGCCGACATCATCGTCCGCAACAGAATTCGGAATCCCGAGGCACTACGGATCATGATTCGAAAAATTGCCGATACTGTCATGCACGAGCTTTCTTACAGTAAGCTGTATAATGCTGTCAAAAGCGTTGGCCTTACGGTTAGTAAGAATTCGATCATTGAATATGTTGAAAATGTCAAGAATGCTTATTTACTGTTCACTACCAAGAATTATTTCAATAAATTTACTAGTCGGGAAAGCATTCCTCGCTATTATTTTACTGATAATGGCCTTCTAAATATTTTTCTCGTAAATAAAAGTGCATCATTACTTGAGAATCAGGTGGCGGTTAAACTCTTTAACCAATACCAAAATAAAATCTATTATCTTAAATCTAATAAGACAGGGATCGACGTCGACTTTTATGTTCCCGAAGCACAAACAGCAATTCAAGTTGCCTGGACCATTCAAGACGAAGCAAGAGAAAGAGAAGTTAATAACCTGATTAAATTGCATCACAGTTTCAAGGACGCCCAGCAGTTAGTAATTGTGACGAAGGATGATCGAAAAGAAATTATTACCAAAGACGGCGCTGAGATTAAAGTAGTTCCGTTGGTTGATTTTCTCTTGAACCTCGACTAATCAAAAATGAAAACTAGCATTGAAAGACAAACGACCCAAATCAGCTATTACCGTCGATTTGGGTCGTTTGTTGCTTACTAGGGAATAAGAAAGTTTGGCCGATGTTTAGTCTTCATCTTGTCCCCCAGCCATATTTTCCAAAGCGTTTCTTCATATCTTCTTCGTTAAGGAGTAGATCATACTCAAAAGATTGTTCAACCAGGTGCCAATCATGTTCAACATCAGCTGATCTTATAATTAAACGATCCTGATTTGTCCCTCCAGCCGCTTTATAATTCATCCACTCATCTCGCACATAAGTATGTCATTACCTTACATCCTTAGGCAACAGGCCCGTCGGATTGCTATCCAGCGCACCGACAATCTCATGGGCAGTGTAAGGTTCATCAAGGTAGGCAACCTCTTCTGGCGTCAGCACAATTTCAGTGGCTTGGGCCGCGTCGTCGAGATATTGTTCCTTCGTCGCTCCGACAATCGGTGTCGTCACTCCCTTCGCCCACTGCCAAGCAAGAGCAATCTGTGACATCTTAACATGATGCTTTTCCGCTAATCCTGCCACCCGTTTGATGATCGGCAGGTCTTGCTGTTCAGCGTGGTCGTACTTGGACCGGGCCGAAGTGTCGACTTGGCTCCGTTTCGATGAACTGTCCCAGGTTGGCCGCGCCAGGTGTCCACTAGCTAGCGGACTGTACGGCATCAGCATCACCCCGTCCTGCTTGCAAATCGGGAGCAGTTCCCGTTCGTCTTCCCGGTACAGGAGATTGTAGTGATTTTCCATTGCAACAAACTGGTGCCAGCCATTCTTTTCCGCAACGTGTTGCATATTTTGGAACTGGTAACCGTACATGGCGGAGGCACCAATTGCCCGAACCTTTCCTTCTTCAACCAGGTTGTTAAGAGCTTCCATTGTTTCTTCGATTGGGTGGTCATAGTCAAAGCGGTGAATGATGTAGAGGTCTAAGTAGTCGGTTCCCAGCCGCTTTAGGGTTCCGTCAATTTCCCGGTTGATAGCCTCCTTGGAGAGACGGCCGTCATTGAAGTAAACCTTGCTGGCAATCGCCACTTGGTCTCGCGGAACCTGGTGTTTCTTTAGTGACTTGCCGATAAATTCTTCACTGGTCCCGGCACCGTAGACGTTGGCGGTGTCAAAAAAGTTAATCCCTAAGTCAAGGGCGTGCTGAACCATCTGATCAGTCTGGTCTTCGTCCAAAATCCAGCGGTAGGTTTTCACTGCGGGGATCCCGAAACTCATCCCCCCGACCGCTAACTGAGAAATTTTAATATCTGTTCCTGGAATATGACTGTATTTCATTTGGCACCCTCCTGTCTTCTTGCTAATTTTCAGTATAAAGAAGGGCGGATCCAATGTTAAATACTTATCATTGATGGCAACCTATCTAAGAAGTGAATATCAAAGCTGTTCATATAACGGCAACAAGTCGTTAATGGCCGTCAAGATATACTCTTCCAAATCGTCAACGGTGTCCTGACGCCGAAAAGCAAATTTTCCCAGGAGGAAACTCGTCTGCAAAGCTGTGTTATTAAAAGTCTGTCGTTTCTCCTGATCATCAAGGTACTCTGCTAGTGATAAATGGTCAGCAAACTCCATTTCATCCTTGTCCCACAGATACCAGTGAGCAGGATCGATTCCGTCAGCCCAGGCTGGCAGCTGGGGTAAAAGCTGGTTATACTCTGCCGCCGTGCCGGTCCGCTGGTCGCTCTTGTAATGCTGAAACATCAGGTAAACCTGAAATTGCTTGCGGTCCAGCATTACCCCAACACAGGGATTGGCATCGGCCAGCCGTGCCAGCCGGTAAGCGGCCCAGTAGTGGTCACGTAAGTTCCAGCCATTAGTCCAGCTCTCGACGTGGACTTTTGCAAATTTGCCCGCTGGTAATTCTTTTGCCACGTTTTGCTGAACCTGTTTCCAAGTCTGCCAAACGGTTTTAAATTTGGCCTTTAATTGGTCAACCTCAGCGGGCGTGCGTTGCTCCTTGATCTTTTTGAAAGAAAATTCGGGCTGGTCAAAGACGGCATACATTTCTTCTGTTAAAGCGGTCACGGTATTATCCTCCTTAAAATCTAATTTGATTCTACAAAATCCCTAAAATTGCCGGTGCTCAAAAATTTTGTACCTAGTCCTATATTAAATTACCTCGTTATATTCAGCCGGTCTTGAAATACCCACCATTTGCCATTAACGATTAACTTTGGTAAGCTAACTGGTAAATACCAATATTCCCACCGGGGAAGCCGAACAACTATTACCACCATTAGGTCATTGAAGATGGTAATAACTATTCGGCATTTTTTATTTTAGGAGGAAATGATAATGGCATGGATTTACTTGTTGATTGCGGGAATTTTTGAGGTGGTTTGGGCAACGGCAATGAAGCTCAGCAATGGCTTTAGTAACCTCCCTTACGCGGCGCTAACGCTGGTGGGGATGATCATCTCCTTTGCCGGCCTGGTAATGGCTACCAAGCACCTGCCGCTCAGCCTCGCCTACCCCATCTGGACAGGAATTGGCGCGGTTGGTTCAATCATTGTTGGGGTGGTCCTCTTTCACGACCAGTTACCGGCAATCACTTGGGTTTTCGTTATCCTGTTAATCGTTGCCATCATCGGCATTAAGCTAACGGCGGGCCACTAAAATAAACGGCAGGAATCTGATCAAAAAATCAAATCCCTGCCGTTTATTATTTCGCAGCCAACGGTTAATTTGCAAGCCTTGCCGGTCTCCTGCCATTTAGTCGCTGCGGATTGTCGTGTTCAAGAATGTTCTGCTGGATCAGGTCCAACACTTCCTGGTTTTGGGGTAGTGCCGAATGCTGAGCCAGTTTCCCGGTCACCGTTACCTGGGTGTAATGCTTAACCGTCCCCTGGTAAATATACTTGCCAGCCATCACACTACTGAGTGGGACCAGACCGTCCTCGACGTAGTTTTCCGAACCGGCTACCGAGTACATCGTCAGGTTGCTGGGCAGGTTCTGCCGATACTTAATGAAGTCGGTCAGCATTTGGGTCCGTCGGTTGGCCGGTTCCGCAAAGTTATACGGTGTCCCAATCGTCATCAGGCGTTTGATTTTGATCTGCCTTTCACTGAAGTAGTGTTCCAAGAAGTAGGTATAAATCAGTCCCCCATTAGAGTGACCGATCCCCTTAAAATTATTGAAATTATAGCGGACTTTCAGTTGGTTAAACGCCGCCTTAAACATTTTAGCCTGTTTCTTGATGTTGTTATAACCATCGTGGTTATTTTCAAAGCCAACGACGATGAATGGTTCGTTATCGTTTTGGCGAATTTGTCCAGTATAGGTGATCTTACCGTTATTGTAGACCTTCACCTTTAACAAACTATGGTTTCGGTGGTCCATCCGGTTAATCTTGGCAACCAGTGTATCAAAGCGATTTACGGTCGCGCTGCTTCCGGGAATCATAATTACTGGTGACATCCGTGATTGCTGCCGCCGTTCGAGGACGTCAATGCTCTGGCGTGACCAGCAATAGGAAAAGAAGGTCAGGATGGTAAAAATCCCCACAAAGACAGCAATAATCCACTTGCGCCGCTTAGTCATTTTCATTTTGAGACGCTTCCTTTCCGCCGTTTGCTTGGTGGGGCTCAAATGCCCACTTAATAAAGGGAAGATAGACGGCAATATCAAGGAGCAGTAAGGCAATCGAAAGCACCAGGGCTCGCCAATCGCCACCCGTCCCAATAAACGGAACCAGGATTCCTGGGGTCCCATTAGGAACCGGGTAAACAATTGGCGGAATGATGTGCAGGAAAATGAAGCCACTGGCAATCACCATATTAAGAACCGGCAAGAAAACGAACGGCAGGACAAAGAAAGGATTGAGAAATACCTGCGCCCCGAACATGATTGGCAGGCCCGTATTGAAGATTGCTGGTAGGGCACTCCACACGGCCACCGTTTGCTGGTTCTTGTGTCGACCAATCCACAGAATCCCAATTACCAGTGCTAACGTAACCCCCACACCCCCAAAGTTGGCAAAACCGTTGTAGAGCGAGGACGGGGTAAAGGGGTACGGAACATTGACGAGGGTCTTATGGGTCAGTGCATAGACCAAATTGCTCGTCACCTCGTTGTTATAGGCCCCGGATGATAAGCGAACTGGTTCTGCAAACCCTAGCCAAACCGACACGGTATTATTGAGTGAAAGAAAGCCATTTAATAAATAATTACTGTTTTTGCTAATCGAAGACGTCAAAATCTGGTTGGCGGTGACGTCGAGGTTGAAGATCCGTAATAAGGCGTAGCCCAAGTGGAGCACAAACGCCCCACTAAGGATTCCCACGACTAAGGGCAGGTTTGCCAGGCTCTTGCTCATTAATTGTTGATCCCTTAACCGAACATCAGCAATGCTGAATTCTTTACCCCACTTAGCAAAGATCAGGCCAATGGCGTAGCCAATCAAAACGGCAACTATAAGCCAACCGGCATTGTAATAACGCATTTCGATTGTCTGCGCCCCCCGCTGGCTATGGAAGAAAATTAAAATATACGTGGCCGCAGCTGTTAAACCAGCAATAATGTTGGGGTGCTTATAGTGATAAGTTGTTAGCGTCGCGCTCGTGAAGGCTGCATATGGCGACACTAAACCAATCGTCGCCAAAGTGATGTCGTTGAATAGTTGCCGCCAAAACTGCATATAGGGCAACCACTGACGAACCCGAAAAATATTTGCTAAAAAGCCGTTAGTGGCTAATAAGTTATCGCTAATCATCCAGGTAAAGGACCCAATCAGGGCCACTGGAAACAGGATAATCATTGTTTGCTGCATGATTTTGACAAATGGCCGCTCGTTAAACCACGTCGCCCAGTTGACAAACCGTCGCTTCTTCCCCATGAGGCACCTCCAATTTTGTTTCCTTCCTATTATAAAGCTAGATAATGAAAAAGAGGACGGAAATTTCCCTCCTCTTCATTATTAATCTTAATTACGCCCCATTGGTTTATTTACTAACAATCAATAATGACTTGATTGCTTCACGCTTGTCCATTGCCTGGTATGCGTCTTGGATGTTATCCAATGAGAAGCTCTTCGTAAAGACCTTACCAGGATTAATTTTACCATCGAGGACTGCCTGTAATAGGACTTCCTTATCTGGCTTAGTAACGGAGGCAATTCCCCCGCGGAGACCAACGTTCTTCCAGAAGAGTTGGTTGGACTTTGGTTCAGTTTGCGGAACACCAACCCGGCCGATGACGGCACCAGGACGGGCAATCTGACCAGCTTGGTCAATCGCGCTAGTGGCACCAACACATTCCAGCACAGCGTCAGCACCGGCATTCTCCTTGGTCAATGCCAGAACATCCTGCACTGCTTGGTCGCCTTTTGTCGCCACAATATCAGTTGCACCAAATTCTCTACCTAATGCCGCCCGATCCTCATGGTGGCTAAGCAAGATGATCTTTTCGGCGCCTAAGAGCTTGGCACCAATCACCCCACACAGGCCAACAGCACCGTCACCAATCACCGCAACCGTGTCGCCTTCCTTTACTTCAGCACTCTTAGCGGCATGGAAGCCAGTAGCCATAACATCAGAAAGGGTCTGTAAGGAGGCTAATTGGTCAGCAGTATAATCTGCTGGAGTACCCGGAATTTTAACTAAGCCGGAGTTGGCTGGTTCGTACTTCATAAATTCTGCTTGGTAACCGCCATTTGTCCCTGGTTTCTGGTTTAGACAGTTACCTTCGAAGCCATTCACACAAGCAACACAGTGACCACAACCATGAGTAAACGGTACGATTACAAGGTCACCTGGCTTGATCTGATCAACATCATCGCTAACACTTTCGACCACTCCGATGGCTTCATGGCCGACTAAGGAATTTGCTTGCCGTTTGGCAATTCCCCGATACCACCATAAATCAGAGCCACAGACACTCGCCCGGACTACTCGAATGATGGCTTGGTTGTCACCATCAATTGTTGGCTTAGGAATATCGTGAATTTCAACTTTTTCTGGTTCCATAAATACGGCTGCTTTCATTTATATCCGCTCCTTTAATGTTTTTTGCATTGTATCAACTTAACAGTTCTTACTATAAACCTTGAAGTCGACTATAAGGCAAGCAAAAATTTAGCTAGTATGTAGTTTAAGCATGTTTTTTTTCGTCATTTGTAAAATTAAGTTAGAAAAAATAAAAAGCCATTTGTGATAGACTTTTGAATATCCCTAATCAAAAGAAAGACAATCACAAATGACCTATAAACATCTTACCACACGTGAATTAACTCTCATAGCTGATTTTTGGTATCAAGGTACTAAAGCTTATCGGGCTGCTAAATTACTTCAGCGTAGTCAAGAAACCATCTATCGTGTTTATCGTTTCCTCAACGACGGTAAAACCATCGACCAATATCTTCAGACTTATCAGCGACATAAGCGTCGTTGTGGTCGGAAGCAGACCCAACTGCCAACTATCGAAGTTAACTATATCCATGCGCAAATCAAGGCAGGTTGGACTCCTGATACTATTATTGGTCGTCATGAACACCCAATTAGCTGCAGTATGCGCACCCTTTATCGCATGTTTGCCCGCAATCAGTATGGCTTTTCCGTTAAACAGCTACCGATGAAAGGAAAACGCCATCCCAATGGCTATGTGGAACATCGTGGTAAAGTAGAGCGACAATCCAAAGTAATGATTGTCCTTAATATTCATCATAAAACAGACGAAGCAGTGAATTGCCAGCTTGATCAATGGCTCGCTAAACTGCCACGTCACTTTGTTAAATCAATTACTTTTGATAACGGAAAAGAATTTGCTGGATGGCGAGAAATAGCCAATAAGTATGATCTTCACACCTATTTTGCGGAAGTCGGTGCTCCCAATCAACGAGGGTTAAACGAAAATAATAACGGCCTCTTGCGTCGTGATGGTCTTAGTAAAAAGCTAGATTTTCGCGATTTACCAGACGAACTAGTCACTCAGCTAATGCATTGTCGCAACAATATCCCACGAAAATCTCTTAATTATCGTACACCATTAGAAGTATTCTTGAGTCATGTCACAGAAGAACAACTTTCACCTTTTTTCTAATTTAAATTGACATTTCAGGTCTATTTTAATCATGGTGTTAGCCATACATAATCCAATCCTTTGCAATGAGATTAGTATAGGCTACCAAACTGTGAAAAGAAAAACAAGGATAAATTTAATAATCCCGAATACAGTGAACTTCTATCTGCCCTCGTTGAATTATTCAATGCCCCATAAAAAACAAAACCACGCTCCCGGATTATAATAACGGGAGCATGGTTTAGTAATATCTTTATTCATCTTCATCCAGCATCTTTTTCTTCTTTAGCTCATAGTATTCTTCTTCATCTAAGAATGGCATCACGTGATCTTCAAAGTGATCAAGCTTATAAGATAGGTAATTTAAAGTCTTATCAAGTTCATTCCGTTTAGCCAGTAAAATATCATACTGTTCCTTGACTAGTGACTTTTGGGCATCGCGACTATCACTATGTTCACGATATAATCCAACAAAGTCAATCAATGATTCAACTGACATTCCCGCATTACGCATTGCCTTAATAAACAGCGCCCACTTAATTTCATTTTCTGTATAGTTGCGGTAACCACTGGCATTCCGCGGGACCTCTGGAATCAATCCGCTATTTTCCCAATATCGTAAGGTTTCTTTTGGAATATCCAATCGTTCACTTACTTCTTTGATGTTCATTTACATTCCTCCTGTACCTTCTTTAATTCTAACACATCAAGCAAGTTCTTCTTTCTCAACCATCTTTTCCATCTCGTTGATGCAATCAGTTAAGCATTGATGGTCTTCCTTTAATTGGTTCAACTGCTCCTGAAGTAAAGATTGCCGGGCAGGAATAGCTTTTTTACCTAACATTGCTAACTTGACATATTCGATTTGAAAATCAGGAGAAACATTCATCATATTTAGTAGTTTAGCGTATTTAACCCATCGAACATCCGCATCAGTAAAGGTTCTTAACCCGTCACTATCGCGTGTAACAGGTGGAATCATTCCGAGACGTTCCCAACGACGAATTGTATCGGTAGAAATAGATAGTTTCTCCGCTACTTGTTGAATGTTCATTGTTTTACTCCTTTAATTCAATTCTTTAAGCCATGTTGCTAAATTATTTGATCCTTCATGTGCAGGGAGCACATTTAGTTTACCAGCCCATTGCTTAAATGTTTCTTCATATCCATTTGCCATTCCGGCATCAGTATAAAAAGATGCTACTTTACCAGAATAATTTTGGATTTTTTCAAGGAAGGTGTGAACTGGAGTTGCTGGTGCCCCTCGCCATACAGGACTACCAACTAAAATAAGATCATATTGGTCGGTGTTTGGCATTTCATTAACTAAATCAGGATATTGGTTATTGTTAATTTGTGCTGTCGCAATTTCATCAGTCTTATACATATCTTGATCGAAAGTATTATCAGGTGCCTCTATTTTATACATATCAGCGTCATCAATTATCTGTTTTAATTTTTGCGCAACACTTTCAGTTCGTCCTGACCAGGAATAAGTCGCTATTAATACTTTTGACATTATTTCGTCCCCCTTATCTAAACTTTGCTACTACTATAAACCCTGCAGTTAACTTTAAGGCAAGATATTAATTTAAACTTTTTAACCACCGTTCAATTTGATAATCAGAACGGTCAACCTTATTACCATCCACTACTAATGGGCGAGAATACACAGTAGCTTGTACTCCTTTTTGGCGGAGAATCTGTGAAATTCGCTGAACACTATTTCCCTGTCCATAACCACCTTCAGACATAAAAGGAACAATTTGTTTTTGATTCAATAAATTTCCATAATCAAGCAGGAAGGAAGTCATTGGATGTGATAATGTCATTGCCCAAATCGGATATCCTAAATAGACACGGTCATATTGACTTAAATCTGGTACCGACATTTTTAACTCTGGATAAGATTCAGTTTGGCGTTCAAAATTTGCTCTTGATAACGTTTGTCGATAATTTCCTGAATATGGTTCATCAACTACAATTTCTAGAATATCAGCTCCGGTAAGTTTAGCCAATTTGGCGGCTAATAACTCGGTACTTCCAGATCGTGAAAAATAAATAATAATCTCTTTTGCGTCTTTTGTTAATCGCCGAGTTGGCTTATTTTGACTATTAGTATCTTTTCCATCCGAAGGAACCCCATAGCCATTTCGCCATTGAAGTGCCGGCATTCCTAATTGAGGTGCCTGAATCGGTTGACCATCAATTTTAGCTGTAATTTGTACATTTCGTTTAAAAAGCGCCATTATGTTCACTTCCTAACGTCTATTTGTCGTACCTGTACTCATGATTAAAAGCAGTATAAATAAAACACTAAGTCCAATTAATTAATTTACTATCATTTCCCTTCCTCCTTAAATTTTGCATTGATTCTCATTGATATTATGTAGGTACTATAAACCTTAAAGTTTGCTGTAAGGCAAGTGTTTTTTAGAAAAAATAATATTTTATATGATTTTAGTTTTGATCAACTGCACTATTTAATTTTTGACGATTCAAGATGAAAACCAATAAGATAATTGGAATTAAAATAAGCATTATTGGATAATACCAACGAATTGAGAAAATATTACTAATTAAGCCACCCAGAATAGGGCCTAATGCCATGCCAATATCAAGGCCAAGATAAAAAGTCGAGCTGGCAAGGCCTTGCTCTTCAATTGGTGCAAGCAAGAGTGATGTTGACTGACAAATTGAAAACATTATCCCATAGCCAAGCGCCATCATCCCTGCTGCAATTGCCATTTCGAAATTGTTATTCATAATTGTTAAAAAAATAATGTAAACTACTGTTGCGATAGTACAAATACCAAACCAGATCCCAAACCTAACAGTATCGAAATAATTTTTTAGCGAAATCCGAATAATAAACAAAACAATTGCATAAATCAGAAAATAAAGACTAATGGTAACATGTAATCCGCGTTGTGCAACATATTCTACAATATCAGCTTGCGTTGCAAAATAGGGGATAGAGAACAACGAGACGATTACTGCTACAGGTAAGGCATCACGTTGAAGGATTTTAAAGTGATTTGTCTTTTTTATAGTTGTTACTGGTTGAGCGCGGTTACCAATAAACTGAATCGCAATAACCATTAAAATAACAGCAACAGTTGAAATACTAAGCATCGCCTTATAGCCAATCACTTGGTAAAGACTAATTGCTAATGCTGGTGCTAGTGCCATTGAGGTTGCATTTAACAGGCCATAATATCCCATGGCTTCTCCAACATGATTACGGGGCACAAGAAAAGCTAACCATGTAGCCATGCAGACGGTACAAAAGACGAACCCTGTTCCATTAATTAGCCGAAATAAGAGTAGTAATCCCGCTTTTGGCGTAATAATGTAACCAATATTACCAATTGTACACAAAATTCCTCCAATAAGCGTCAATCGAAACTTTGAAACTTGATCAGTCAAGTTACCGGCAATCGGTCGTAGAAACATTGAGGTGATACTCATTATTCCAACAATAATTCCTGCAAATGCACTACTAGCACCTAAACTTTTCGCATAACCATTAATCAATGGGTTGACTGACATCACACTAAACTGAAATAAAAATGTAGCAACCATAACTAAAACAATATCTTGCGAAAAGAACGAATCATTCTTTCTTCTCATTTAATCGCTTCTTTCTTTAACTTGTATCTACTATCTACATGTGCACACCAAATAAGCGCCAATCATCCGAAGCTCCGAATGATTGGCGCTTATTTATAACTATCATTGTGACGACAAGGTTTTATCACATTGTCATCCGTTCATCCATTAACCGATTTTTTTCAAAGCCAAGTTTCCGTAATTTTCGACGTACGTAAAGAATCCGTGCTGCAGAGCCAACGATAATTACATTAGCATTTTTTAATTCATTACTACTAATAACTTGAATTAAATCCTTTGGTGTAAAGCGATGAACTTGTGCATCTACCTTTACGCCTTTCTTTCTTAAATCAGTAAGTATTTTTTGATAATAAGGATTATTTACTTGTGGTCCTGACCAGATAAGATGTAACTGTTTTAATCCTGCATACTGTTGCGCCAAACTAATTAATGGTGCAACCCCTGACCCAAGGCCGTATAAGATAAGAGGATCTTGACTATTTTTTACTTCACGGTTAAATAAGCCAAAAGGTCCTTCTAATTTTACTTCCGTCCCTACTGGAACATTGGCTATTTTTTGCGTAAAGTCTCCTAGACGATGAATCATAAAACTAACTTCATTCGGCTTATTCCGTGGCGCCGATGCAACAGAAAATGGATGCGGTTCTTTAGAGATTCCTTTTGCATTTCTGAATGATAAGAAGTAAAAATCACCAGCTTGGTAACTTTCATTATTATTTTCAAATTGCAGCGTTAACTCTTGCATCGATGGACCAAGCGAAACATTATTTTTTACTTTTGCCGCTGAATGATAACGACCAATTTTTAACTTCCACCAGCAATAGAAAATAACTGTTAGTCCGGTATAAATATCGAAAGTTAACCGAAATCCAGGAACCACGCCAAGTCGCGGAATTACATGTACATGAACCCAAATCAAAGCAATAACGACAAAGTTCAATCGATGAGTCCACATTGTTACTTGGTGATTTAACAAATGACGTTCAATCCACACCTTTAGCCGATTTAAATTACGCAAGCGATCTACTAGCCAGCCTGATAAAAAGAGAACAGCATAAGCTAATAAAAAGATTTCCAAATACCAAGCAATATTTCCTGTTTGCTTAATTAACGGAAACATGGAAAAAGATGTAAATCGATGAATTGTTGCAGCAATTAATGCCATTACACCTAATGCCCCATGGATGGCGTATAATGCGGGCATGCCAATTTGTTGTATTAGCCAATGAGGACGCGTTGACATCAAAATAATCATTAGCCACCAGACGTAAGCAACAACTCCCAAGTCATATGCTAGTAAGTGTCCAGGGGTATCAATTAAACCGCGATTTAAGATAATAATTAACGGAAACGGTGAAATTATTAGTACTAACCACGTTAAAGCTAGGTAAATTCGACGGCTTTTTTTCATCTTTTACTCCTGCCTAGTACTAGTAGCCCAAGTCGTCTAACCAACTATTTACTTGACTCCGTACACGGTTAGGATTGTTCTTAACCGTATTTCCAGTAGCAGTAAATCCTTGGCGAACCTTTGACTTAGGGAATTGCTTCTTCAAGACTTGGCGAGTATTTCCTAATCCTGAACCTTCGTTAGTAGTAAATGGAATTAACGTCTTTCCGTTCAAGCCACTTTCCTTATCAAGGAAGGTCCGAACAACCATTGGATATTCACCCCACCAAATTGGGCCACCAATGAAGACAGTATCGTACTTACTTACATCTGGTAACTTGCCCTTAATTGCGGGACGAGCATTTTGATTTTGTTCACGTTGAGCCACTTGAGTAGTTCGATCATAGCTCTTTGGGTAAGCCTTCTTCGGAACAATTTCATAAGTATCAGCGTTAGTTTTTTGTTGAATAAAATCTGCTACCCGGGCAGTATTTCCACGCTTCAACCTGCCACCGTAAACACCTTGAGTTCGTGAGAAATAAACAACTAATACTTTCTTGTTGTTGCTAGCAGCTTGTGCACTACTGTTTGAATTAACTGCAAAGCTAGCTACCGCAGCAAATACAGTTACGATCACAGTAATAACTGACCAAAATTTCTTCATGATTTGACTCCTTCTTTCTTTAATTAAAGATTTGGTTCGCATAGTGATTAAAAATTTGCGCAATTGTTTGCGGACTATGGGTCCCATTTGGCGCTTGATAATACTTTAAGTTTTGCTTATCGAATTCTGATAAGCGGCGCATTGCATTGATCTGCGGTGTCATTGATCCAGACGTTCCATCATCAGCACCAACACCAGCTAAAATCTTAAATTTCATATTTGGATTATCCTGCACTGTCTTTGCAAGACGTTGTGCAGTTCGCGTACTTGCGGCAGCACCACCGTCATCAGTAATTGTCCAACTATCACCAGCCATTGGAAGATAAGTACTAAAGTATGGCAATTGATATTCAAAAACATACCAAGTAGTGATGCTTCCCATTGAAAAACCGCCAAATGCACGGTGTTTTCGTGAATTTCTTAATTCTGTTTTACTTGTCCCATTGGCATAAGTACTATAGTGACCTTCGACAGCTGGAATAAGATCATTAACTAATTCATTTTGAGCAAATGCGCGATTTAAACGATTATCGCGATAATAATTTGAAGTAACAAAACGTCTCGATGGATAATAGGTAGGGAATACAACAATCGTATCTTTTAAGCGTCCATTTTGATTTAACCGATCTAATAAGCGTTTAAATCGTCCATTGCGAAAGAAATCTTGACTACTTTCCGTTGATCCATGCAACAAATAAACAACATTATATTTTTTTGTATCGGTATAGTCTGTTGGGAGATAAACTAAAGCCTGCTTATTATATTGACGACCTTGATATTCAGTCTGATACCGAATCATTTCTGTTCGAGAAGCCGCTTCAGCATGATTGGAATTAATTAAAATCATTAATCCTAAAACACCTCCAACAGTAAGTACTATTTTTAAGAGTCTAGCAAGCATTGGTCTTCCCTACTTTCTAGTTATTATTTTGTAGGAGACCATTACGTTGTAAGAACCGCCGTAACTGAGCGTTGTTATTATCATAGCGGAAGCCCGACTTGATTGTTGCTCCATCAGCCTTCGCTAACCGACGCATCGTTGGCATTGAATCTTTCATTGGGGTACTCATGCTGGTAGTAAATGGAATTATCGTCTTACCACGGAAGTCATAAGTATCAAATAAGGAGTGGATTACCATTGGCGGTTGTTGCCACCATGTTGGGAAACCAATTAAAATCGTGTCATATCGATTTAAGTTAGGAATATTACGCTTAATTGCTGGGTGAATGTTTCGACGGCGTTCACGATCAGCTACCCGTGCATAATTGTCGTACCCCTTAGGATAAGCTTTCGCACGTTGCAATCGGACAATATCAGCGCCAGTATCACGTTGAATTTGTTCAGCTGCTTCTTTAGTTGTACCGGACATTGAGAAGTAAATAATCAATGTTCGATTATTTGAGGCAGCTTGAACTTGACGAGTTTGTCCAAAGCCAATAATCATTGCTAAAACGGTAACTACTGTTGTTAAGATGGAAATAATCCATCGGTTCTGCATTCGCATCATTACTCACTTCCTAAATTTATATTTGAGATTGTGAGTAGTATAGACCTTAAAGCTGACTTCAAGGCAATACCTTTTTTAAATTTTTTCATTATATTTTAATCAGATATATTAACTTCCCAGAAATTGATGGCGTCATTAATCCAACCTTCTGCAACCGTTCCTTCACCTAGTCCAAAACCGTGGTTAAGTCCAGAATAAACATGAAATTCAGTTGGAATTCCAAGTTGCTCCAAATAAAAGAGACGTTGTTTCATAGTTCGCCAATTAGCAATCCAATCATTATCACCAACGCTAACATAAGTAGGAGCGTCAGCCGAGGATACCCTACTAAAGCCGGTATACTGCATAATAACTGCATCAGCTTGTGGAATATCTGAGCGACCAGTTAATTGATAAAGCACTTCTTTATTTCCGAGTTCGGCTGCCATTCGCGCTCCAGCAGATCCTCCCCATAACGAATAATGACGTGGATTCACTCCTAGTTCTGTGGCATGATCCTCAATAAAGCAAATTGCTTGGGCCAAATCTTCATACGGATTCGTTGGCCGATAGATTAATGCAAATGCATTGTAGCCATACTTACTAATCTCTAAAGCATGAGGGAAACTATCCTGCATTGCTGCTACATATGCAAAGCCACCACCCGCATTATTAATTGCAAATGGTGCTCCTTCTTTTCCACGAAAGAAATAAAGGCCAGTATTAGCTCGACTCGGATGAGCTGCGATTTCATCTTCAGAATAGATCGGGTAAAAGATTTGGTGCTTCTTTTGTTCTGCTGCCAAATAATTTAAAACTTCTACTGTTTTATTTGCCTTAATATTTGAATACCAAATGTAGTGAGCGCTGTTACTAATTTGCGCTAACGTTTCATTTGGATTAAATGGACGATCCACTGGAAATAGTAATCGGCCAGCATTCCCAAAATAATTTTCTACATCATTGACTGTTGAGTTAAGGGTAAATTGAGCCATTTTAATTCTCCTTCCATAATTGAATTAAACAATTGTAAAAATCTTCAAGGGCATTTTCCGGACTATGTGTTCCACCAGGGGCAACAAGATAATATAAGTTGCCGTCTTTTTCGTTTCCCGCAAATTTAAACATCTCTTTATAGGATGCCATTGCTTGAATTTGGGCAGTAAACCCCGAATAAGCAAAATCCGCCGTCCCTGAAGCCGTAAAAATATAGAAATCAAAGGAACGATACCCTTGCTTTTCAACAAATTTTGCAAGAAGCTCGGCGTTTGCGGTTAAAGCACCACTAGACGGGAAAAAGTAGCGGAAATACCTTAAGCAGTATTAAAAAACATGCCAAGTAGTTACTGAACCCATTGAAAAGCCACAGAATGCACGATGATCTCGAGAATCAATCAAGCCTTGTTCTGTAACATTTTCAGCATAAGTACTAAATTCATTTTCAATCGCTGGAAGGAGGTCATCAGCAAGTTCATTGTGGTAATTATCAGTTAACTGCAACGCCAACCCATAATCACTACTATCTTGAACGCTTAGATTGTTATAAGTTGGGCATACCACAATCATGGGAGTAATCTTTCCTTCTGCAATCGCATTATCCAAAATATTTTTTAATGGATGAGGATCGTCAGGAGTACCTAAATAAGTAGTTTCGTCACTCCAACCTCCATGCATTAAATAGAAAACATTGTATTTATTATCGGAAGAGTAGTTGTAAGGGAGGTATACAATAGCACGTTTTGTCAATTTTTGGCTCTTCTGTTGATAGCTAAATGATTCATAGGTATCGTAGTTAAAACTAACAAGTTTTCCTGGTTTATCATTATTTTTCTGTAAATATCGACTAGGAATTTTTTGTAGTTGAGTTGGAAATTGGAGCATTTTTACATTCACCTCTTCTATCAATTATTAAAAATATCGATTAATCTAAACCTGGTAATGGAATCCCATTACGATATGAAACTACTCGTGTTGACCCATCTTTATCTGCATAGTTATCTACGAATCCATCAGGTAGTCCAACAGCTTTAAGCTTTTCAATTGTAGTCGTATTAACAATTTCTTCTGGTCGGTCTTCCGCAATCTTTTGAACAAAATCAGGATCCATTAATAATTCACGACCAACATATACCCCTTCGGCATCAGTTACAGCCGCCAATGCATCATCAGCTGTTAAAACATTACTTCCGATATAAATTGGACAATATCCGCGTAATGCAGCCCGATAATATTCAGGAAAACTCTTATTAGTGCCCTTTACTTTGACGTCATAACTAGGTCGCACACTATTAGAATAGTCTGCCGATAAATTCAATGAGATGTTTAAATAATCAATTCCAAGTTCAGCGACCTTTTTAGTTTGGGCAAACATATCATCAACATCATAGCCAATTTCATCACCATGCTTTTCTTGTGGACTAATACGCCATCCTAGGATAAAGTTAGCGTTTCCTGATTCAGCAATTACTTTTTTAACTGCACGTTGAATAGCCAATGGTAATGCCATTCTCTTTTCACGTGAACCACCCCATTCATCAGTTCGGTGGTTGGCGCTAGCAGAGAAAAATTGTTGAAGCAAATCATGGTTACAATTATGGACTTCAATCCCATCAAACCCAGCGGCAATCGCTCGTTTAGTTGCTTGGACATAATCATTAATTACTTGCTCAATATCAGCCGTCGTCATTTCGTCAACATCATAATCAAGCCAAGGAAATGGCAACTTACTTGGTGCATATACTCGATAGCCCTTTGCTACTGATCCACCAGCACCGCGGCCTGCATGCGAAAGTTGCAAAATAGCTTTCGCACCCCCAGCCTTCATTACCGTGGCTAATTTTGCTAAGCCATTGATGTCTTCATCATGAGCCACGCTAAGTTGTCCTGGAACTTGGTCACCGGAATCATTAACATAGGCATAACCGGTAACTGCAATCCCTACATTAGCTGCACGGCTTTTCATATATTCCAGTTGCTGGTCTGTTACTTGTCCATTTTCTGCTGAATCATCACACATTGGAGCAAGCATAAAGCGATTTTGTGCTTTAACTCCATTGCTAAAAGTAACTGGTTCAAATAACTTTTTATATTTTGTCATCATTAACTCACTATCCTCAATTTATTTGGTAATAGTGTAGACCTTACAGTCGACTTCAAGGCAAATTAAAAATATTGAGTTTCATCTCCCATCCCCCCCTTTTTCAAAAATGAATATATTTTTAATTTTGAAAATATATATTTTTAAAGCTAAAATATATATATGCAAGTTAAAGATTTTAATAAAAAGAAAAAAATATTAGATAGTACAAATAGTTTAATCATTAATCAAGGAATGGAAAATCTCTCAATCAGCAGGGTTGCTAAACAGTCCGGTATTTCTGTCGGGACAATATACATATACTTTAAAGATAAAGATGACCTTATTTATCAAACTTATATAGATAGAATTAAGTTTTTTAGTGATTATATTAATGAAAATATCTCGAAGCATGGAACAGCGGTTATTAAACTCACTTCATTTATGTATAATATCTATCAATTTGGAAAACAATTTCCTGATCAGCTTTTACTTATCGATACCATCGTTTCTAGTCATCGTCGTATTGAATTTTTTAAAGAAAAAATTGAACCTCAAAATATTACAAAAAGATGGTACAAACTAATTGAGGAAGGTATTACAAATGGTGAATTTAGGGACATTGATCCTTATGCTACAAGCTTTCTAATTTTCCATTGTATTATTGGTTACTTAAAAGATCTTAAGAATGAAGCGTATAATCAAAAAAACATATCGATAGAGGAAATTATCGATATGTTAATTACTGGTTTGAAAAAGTAATAGCTTATGGATGATGAATAGAAATAATTTCTACTCCTCACCCATTTTCTTTTAACTCGCTTGACAATAATGAACAATCATTTATTATTGGAATCGATATATAAAAAATAAGGAGTTATTATGAAAAATAAAGTTACACAAATTTTAAATATTAAGTTTCCCATCATTCAAGGTCCTATGAATTGGCTAACCGATGCTAAATTCGTTGCAGCTGTCTCTAATGCAGGTGGATTAGGAATATTAGGTCCAAACGCTGGTCAAGAGAACCCAACCAGAGATTCTAATGAAATTGTTAATAGAATGCATCAAGAAGTTATTAAAACTAAGGAGTTAACAAATAAACCCTTTGGCATGGTTTTAGTTATCACAATGAACGCTAAGGATACGCAAGCTTTGGTTAATATTGCTATTACAGAGCACGTACCTGTAGTAATGATTAATGGTGTTCCAGGAATTTTAAAACCAGAGCTTATTACTCCTCTTAAAGAAAATAATATAAAAATTATTTATCGTCCTCTTAATCCTACCGTAGCAGAAGTTCGAGAAGCAGAAAAAGCTGGAGCCGATATTATCGTTGCAACTGGCTTTGACGAAGGAGGTACTCTTCCAAAACAGGTAATTGGAACTTTTAATATCGTACCAACTATTTCTGATGCTATTAATATTCCTGTAATCGCAGCAGGAGGAATAACTGATATTCGCCATGTGCGAGCTGCTTTTGCTCTTGGAGCTGAAGGGGTTTATGTTGGAAGTGCCTTCTTAGCTACTAAAGAGAATCGTGCTGCTTCCAATATAAAGGAAAGTATTGTTAATAGTACCTCAGATGATCTTTATCTTTTCCGCACGCTTCCATACTTTTATCGCTCCTTACCAACAACCCTTGGAAAAAAGTTAAAAAACATGAGTGATAGTGGAGCTTCGCGTGAAGAAATTGATCAATTAATGCATGGAATGATGAGAATAGGAATGTATAAAGGTAAAGAGGAAGGTTATATTTCTTTAGGGAACGGAATTTCAGAAATTCATTCAATTCTTTCAGTCAAAGATCTAATTTCTAATTTAATGCAAGACTTTATTTAAAAAATATGGCTCAACAACAATTGGTATATGCTGTTGAGCCATATTTTTTATAACTATTTAATCTGTCCAAATTTCCTTAGCAATATTAAAGGCAGACCAGGCATTAGGCCAGCCAACATAAAAGGCTAATTGAGTAATTACTTCAACAATCTCATCCTTAGTAATACCGTGTTCTTTAGCCAATTTCATATGTGCCGGAAGTTGAGCAAATGCTCCCTTGGTAATTAAGGCAGAAACAGTGACCATGCTCCGGTCACGAGGACTCAATTCTTTTTCCCGCGACCATACTTGACCAAAAAGAACATCATCATTTAATTCAGCAAACTTCGGTGCAAAGTCACCTAAATTATCCCGTCCAGCTGTTTGCTTTTTAGCCATTATAAAGACTTCCTTTCTTTATATTACATTTGTTGGCTAGTTGGCCGAATAATAACTTCATTCCAAGCTGCATCTGCAGGAAGGTCCATTGATTGCTTAATGGTTTGAGCGATTCGATCAACTGGAATACTAAAGTTCTTATAGAATTCTTCAGTTCCCTTCTTAACGTTTTCATCGGTAATCGAGTTGACCAATCCAGTATCAACAGCACCTGGTGAAATCAAAGTTACCCGAACATTAGATTGGGCTTGGGCCATTTCCTGACGAAGACCTTCACTAATTGCACGAACAGCATACTTAGTCCCTGAATATACTGAGCTCAATGGGCCGACAATGTGACCAGCAATAGAAGCAATGTTGATAATTTGACCACTCTTTTGCTTCATCATGTATGGTAAGGCAGCACCGATACCATAAAGTGTCCCCTTGATATTGATATCAATCATCATATCCCAATCTTTAACCTTCTTTTGTGAAAGTAATGATTGAGGCATAATACCAGCAGAATTAATCCAAACATCAATCCGACCAAATTTATCCATGGCTAACTTAGCTAATGCTTCTACTTCATCATCGTTAGTAACATCAGTAGCAGCGTAGACAGCTTCACCACCAAGTTTTTCGATATCCTTAGCAATTTCTTGAAGACGATTTTCACGACGAGCGCCGAGGACTAACTTATCGCCATCCTTAGCGAGGAGTTTAGCAGTTGCTTCACCCATTCCGCTAGATGCACCAGTAATTACGACTACTTTACTTTCTGCCATTTGCTTTTCCTTCTTTCGTAATTGATTGACACTAGTTTAAACTATGGAGTCTACTCCAAGGCAAGAATATTTTTTAATTATTTTCCTAATTGATCATCTCCTTTTCTAAATAAATCATAAACTTTGGGCCATACTAACGAGCAAGTATTTACACTCAAAATACTTAGATAGCAATAAAATAAGGAACCTTGATCTTAGTAAATCTTGGTTCCTTTTTAATGCTTATTTTTCAATCTTTGTTCCGCCAAAGACCTCTGACATTGGTACAGCATCAAGTGCCTTATCAATTTGAGCAACTTCTTCAGGGGTCATCTTGATTTGAGCAGCCTTCAAGTTATCTTCAATCCGGTTAAGGTGCCGACTACCTGGAATTGGAACAATGTATGGTTTCTTGTTGACCATCCATGCCAAGGAAATTTGTGCTGGAGTAGCATCGTGATCTGCAGCAATCTTATCAAGCAATGCTAATAATTCCTTGTTCTTTTCTAAGGCTTCTGGCGTAAATTGTGGCATTTTATTTCGTAAATCCTTATCCGAGAAACTGCTTTGCTTAATTTGACCAGTTAATAAACCATTTGCTAATGGTGAAAATGCAACTAAGCCAACATTTAATTCTTCAAGTACTGGGAAAAGATCTTCGTATTCCCGGTACATCATTGAATAACGGTTTTGCACTGCGGTTACCTTGCAAACTGCATTAGCACGACGGAGGTAATCTTCATTAGCTTCAGAAATACCCCAATGCGTAATCTTACCTTCATCCATTAATTCCTGCATAACCTTGGCAACTGTTTCCGGTTCAACATTTGGATCAATCCGGTGTTGGTAGTAAAGGTCAATATGGTCAGTATTAAGGCGCTTTAATGAACCTTCAACTGACTTCCGAATCGTTTCTGGACTTGAGTCAACTTTAATTCCAGTTCCTTCATGAGCTGCAATTCCAAATTTTGTAGCGATCACAACTTGATCACGCACATCATGAAGAGCTTTCCCAACTAATTCTTCGTTATAATTAATTGAACCATCCGGATTCGTGCCTTGATAAATCTCAGCAGTGTCAAAGAAACGGTAACCCATGTCATATGCGGCACGGATTGTCTTCACAGCTTCATCAACATCTGTTGGCTTACCATATCCATGAGAAAATCCCATACAACCAAGGCCGATTGCTGTTACTGTTAAATCTTTTCCTAATGTCCGTGTTTCCATAAAAACATCCCTCCATTTTTTGATATTGGTATTCTAAACCTTGAAGTCGACTATAAGGCAAGGACTTTATTTATGTGAACCACGTAAAATATTAAGACCAGCAATTAACATAATTACAGCTAGAACAACCATCCACATCTGAGCATGATCTATCATCGTTGCTGGGGAAGCAATTCCGGCAACCATCTCAGAAACGATTGATAATCCCACAGCTCCGCCAATTTGGTGCACGGTATTAACAACTCCAGAAGCTGCACCGGCAATATCGCCGGATGTATCAGCAACCCCGGCAACTGTTAATGGACTCATGATTAATCCCTGACCAATACCAATGAAGACCATTGGTAATGCCACGCCCAACCAATATCCTTGTTGGATGCCAATAATTGCGCCTAATGATAAACCCAATGTATCGATAATTGCCCCACTAATAAGTACAGCTGCATTGGAGAAACGGAAAGTCAAGCGAGCTACTAAGAGGGAAACGCCAAACTGAATTACTGTTAATGGTAAGAAAGCAATGGCAGCTAGCAATGGTGTAATGCCAAAGACTCGCTGTAGTGCTTGAGGCATTAGGAAGAAATAAGACATACTGGCACCCAACATAAAGAACCGGGAAACCAATGCACTTGCCCGTTGATTATCCTTAAAAATAACTAATGGCATGAGCGGATTCTTTGTGTGGGCCTCAATCAATACAAAACTTATTAATGCAACAATAGTAACAATAATTGCTGCACTACGGTATAGACTTCCATTAATACTGTAAACCAAAGCACTAAAGCCAATAATTGAGGTGATGGTACCCCACCAGTCAATCGTTAACTTATTTTGATAGTCAACAGTTGGATGGACGTAGCGCCAAGACATGATGATTAAGATTAATCCCATTACCATATCTAGATAAAAACCATTTCGCCAACTTGAATAGCTACTAATAATTCCACCAACGATTAAACCAAGACTCGTTCCAATACCAGCAGTAGCTCCGTAATAAGCGATGGCTCTTGTTAACATTGGACCAGAATAGTAGTCCATTAGTAAGGCCAATGTTGCTGGGGCTAATAATGCTCCACCAATTCCTTGAACTGCCGGCATTGCAATTAATATCGTTTGGTTTGGCGCGATTCCGACTAAGAATGACGCTATCGTAAAAATCCATAATCCTGTTAATAACACAGCACGTCGGTTTAAAATATCGCCAAGCCGAGCCCCAAATGATAGGAACCCACCAAAAGTTAAAGCGTAGGCATTACTTACCCATGCAATCATAATGCTATTCATATGCATATCGCGGCTAATTTGAACAGTACTTGTAAATACTAATGAATTATTTAATAAAATCAAAAAGTAACTAATTAAAACAATCGGTAAAATAATCCCAAATTTACCAGAATCATTTACTAAATCATCGGTTTGATTTTCCAATTTCGTATCCTCCTCACAATTTAATTTATGTTGCTAATTGTAAGAGGATTGGGATTACTTGAAAATTACTACTTAACTATGGTAGGTTACGTGTGACGCAAGCTAAGAAAGGAAAAGAATCATGATCGATAATTATCTCTTAGAATATCTTGTTGCCTTTGCGCAAACCGGAACAATTGCTGGCGCTGCCGAGCAATTAAATATTACACAACCAACTGTTAGTCGAGGCCTGAAAAAATTAGAAACTCTACTGGACGTAAAGTTATTTGATCGTCAGCCACAAAAACTCTCTTTAACTGCCACTGGTAAATTTACCGCGCAACGAGCCCGTATCCTTTTACAACAGCAACATGATTTCAAAAAAGCTGTCCAACATTTTGCTAGTAAGAATGACTATTTACGAATTGCTGGAACTATACCAGGGCCATTATTATTACTAGAAAATATAATTGAACGTCTCGACAACCAGCTTGTTATTGAAACGAAAATAATTCTGCCAAATAACATTGAATCTCTTCTTCATAACCATAATTATGCTTTAATATTTAGTGCCCATGAAATACAAAATGCTGATATCGAATCACGATTTATTGGGATGGAGAAACTAGCAATCAAAATTACTAAGTTCAACCCGCTTTATCATCGGACGACTGTCAATTTTAATGACTTAAATGGTCATGAATTTGTTCTTTCTGATAACATTGGTGAATGGCGCAAAATAATCAAACAGTATATTTCAAATGCACAATTTCTTTATCAAGCACAACCTGAAGCGCTTCGTGAATTAGTGCATTATTCAAATTTTCCCATTTTTAAAACGAATATTACTAATTACCTTGATGAAAGATTAGCAATTGTTGATAGAAAGAGAAAATTTATTCCAATTAATGATCCCCATTCTGCGATTGAACTATATGCTACTTATTTAAAAAATGATCGCCAGAAAGTTACCCCTTTGATATCAGAAATGACAAAAATTTTGACACAGATATCAGACTAAAAAATGCCAGACCATGGATGCTTTTCATGATCTGGCGTTTAACTTTTTAAAAGACTGATGTAATAATTGCACCAACAACAATTAATACTAAACCAATACTGGTAAAGATATACCCGCGCTTACTCTTCCGTTCGTGAAGGAAAATAAAGCCACCAAGCGTTGAAATAACAACGGATAATTGTGAAACAACAAAAGCTGTATTAACCCCATTATCTCGAACACTGAGGATATAAGTAAGGGATGCAATTGAGAAGACAAACCCAATAATTAAACTACGCCAACTTGCCGGTTCACGTAATGCTGTAGTCCGGTGAGTAGCAAAGATATAGATCAATACACCAATCACCATCCCAACAGATTCTGGAAAGAAGATAGCGATTCCGGAAGTTGTTAAAGCCCGTGGAATGGCATTGTAAATAATATAACCGATGGTAGTTAAGAGAAGCATCAAAAGCGTTGTTGCTTTGCTACCATGAACATTATTTGCTTCTCCGTGGTCATTAATTGACGTTAAAACAGCACCAACAATCAAAAGGGCAATCCCAACAAAACCAGCAATCCGAGCAGTTGTTGTTGCCCACTCACCAAAAATAAATACCCCAACTAGTGAAGTACCGACCAACTGAAGGCCTGTTGAAATCGGCATTGTTTGTGAAACGCCAATTCGTTGATAGGCAGTGTATTGTCCTAATTGACCAACTATCCACATTGCCCCCGCTACAGCAGCCATGATAAACGTAGTAACTGATAACGACGGCCGTAAAATAATCATTACAAAAATACTAATAATTAGTGTTCCAACGGCAGTCCCAAAAATTTGATTAACAACTTTACTATTTGTTTTCATCACAATAAGTGGAAGAATCCCCCAACCAATTGCGGGTAAAAATAACCATAAATATCTCATATGTGTATCCTCCAATAACTTTAATTTAATAAGCGACCTTGCATAATCATGATTAGCAAAATAACAACTGTTCCACTTAAAAACCAAAGTGTTGGTGCAAATGCAATTCCAACTAAGATTATTCCTTCAATGATTAAATAACCAGTAATTAATTTTTTATTTACTTGTTCTTCTGTTTCTGTCCCAATAAAGACAATTGCGCGAATAATCGTCAAAAATAAAATCAAGCTCAATCCAAAAGATAGATTACCCATCAATTGACGATCAGTTCCTTCATAACGAAGCACCATTTGAATCGTGACTCCCATATAAAACGAGAACATTATTGCAAGAATAAAGAGCCAGCCAGTTAAAATCGTTGCAATTGATGAAGATAAAATAATATGGAGTGTGCCGAGGACTTGGTAATAGATTGCGGCGATCAAGGCAATTAAAATAATACAGATGATAAAGCGAATAATTGTATCACTAGTGATTCGGCTATTAACTGTCTCATATAAACCAGCAATAATTTCACCGAGGGCAATCATTGTCATCAACCCATATCGTTCAATCATCGAATCTTTAATTTGGTGTTCCATCTCTGCTTGATCATATTCTCTAGCTAAACGCGGATTAGCCGCAACGACATCAAAAATATTAAGTAATAGACCAAAGCAAAGACCAATTATTAGAACAAAACCGCCAATAAAATACGTCACCAACATTATGGCTAACGAAATCAAATGAACTGCGCCCCAAACCCGTGATGCGGGACCGTGAATGCGGTCAAAATAAGCTAAGCCGAACCAAACGGCTGCCATCAATAATTCAATCAGCATTAATACAATACTGATTCGGCTAAACTCACCCTCAATCGCTTCTGGAATAAAAAGTGCCCCAATTCCTGTTAGAATCATTTCTGTATTAATAATGAGCACGTTAATAATTGAGTCATTTCCATGATTATCAAAATAGCCTGATACCTCATTCCAGCCCCAAATAAACCAGCCAAATATAAGTACTGAATACCCAATACTAGTAATCGTTAAATTTTCTAACAAACTATCAGTTAATCTAGCGATAACAACCGCAAAAATTAAATCGTAGAACAATTCTAACCAGCTTACTTTACGATTAGCGATTTGATGATTAATTGTTCGCGGTTTACCCAAAAACGTGAATATCTTATTCAATTCGGCTTCTTCCTTTCTTCCAAATTTGACTGTCAAAAGTATAGACCTTGAAGTCGACTGCAACGCAAGGCCTTTTCTTCAATTAATTTAAAAATAATAAAAGGAACGAAACGATAGTCATTCACGACTACCATTTCGCCCCTTTTTGAGAATATGAAAGGTTATTGTACGTTAATTTATTGTATTAATGAATATTCACTATTTTATTAAGGGGGTATTTATTCTTTTGGGAGAGAAAGATAAATATTAATATACTGGACGGTTGCTGCCTTGAGTATCAGGGTCAGCAATTCCTAAACTATCATTGCTGCCGAATGTTGGATCAGCAACAATCTTCAAAACAACGTCCGCAATACTTTGACGTGAACCAGATACACCAACGAATTCGTCATCTTTATGAGTAATAGTGTACTTAATTTCATCGCGGTCGTTAAGCCATGGTAAACGAAGTGTAGTGTAGTCTAAGCCAGATTCGGCTGCTAGACGGTCAGATACTACAGCAGCGTTATCATCCCGAACAGTTCCACCGAAGCAAGTATCGCGGTTCCACTTACCAAATTCACCAGGAACCTCATCATAAATTCTAAGTAAGTTGGTAAGGATAAGGCGGTTAACGCCATCTTTCTTCATTGCATTAATAATGTTATGAGTTGGTCGATTATGACCAGCATCATCATGGTCAATAACAGCATTGAAGACCATATCTTGGCCCTTAACAGCCTTTTCAACATCCTCAGGGTTATTTAAATCTCCTTCAATAACTGTAACGCGAGGATTATCAGCTAGGTCACTGAGCCGACTGCTGTTACGTAAGAATAATGTCAATTCAACATCCTTAAATTTATCTTCGTTAAGAATACGATTTTCAACGATCCGGGCGATTTGTCCGTTTGCTGCTAAAATTGCTAATTTCATTTCTATTCCTCCACATCAAATTGATTAGTAATAACGCTTATTTTTGTTAACCTTGGCAATTTCTGCCATTTCTTCATCAGTTAACTTAAAGTCAAAGATATCGTGGTTGTCGTGAATATGTGCAGGGTTAGTAGATCCTGGAATTACAACAAATCCCATTTGAGTGTGCCAACGAAGAATAATTTGGACGTTGGACTTACCATACTTTTCTGCAAGCTTAGTAAAGATTGGTTCATTGATTAGACTACGATCACCTGATCCAAGTGGGTACCAAGCCATCAAACGAGTTCCGTAAGGCTTCAAAATTTCACGGGCTTCGGTTTGAGGGAAGTAAGGGTGAGCTTCAGCCTGAAGAACTTGTGGCTTAACTTCAGCAAAATCCATAGCACTCTTTAGCAGTGAAGCACTCCGGTCAAAGTTTGAAATCCCAATGGCCTTAATCTTACCGTCAGCGTAAGCTTTTTCTAAAGTCCGGTAAGCAGTTTTCCAATCACCAGTTGGTTGGTGAAGAAAAAGAAGATCGATGTAGTCAAGGCCGAGACGATCCAGCGCCTTATCAACTGCATCTGGATCATTGTATGATGAAGTCCAGAGCTTCGTGCTGACAAATAAGTCTTCACGATTGACACCAGAATTTTTAATACCACGGCCAACCCCATCTTCGTTGTAATAGGCTTCGGCAGTATCAATTAAGTGGTAACCATCAGCCAGTGCTGCTTCAACAGCACCCTGGGCTGCACTAGATGACATTCTAAATGTTCCAAGACCAATTTCTGGCATCTTAACACCGTTGTTCAAAGTAAATGTTTCTTCCATTTTATTTCACCTCATTATTTTTGATATCCTTTCAACAATTTATATCCTAATCCTTATAGTCGACTTTAAGGCAAGCCTTTTTTCTAAAAAAATAGCAATTATCGAAATATCACTAATCAGCTCACCACTAATTACTGATTTATCAACCTTTCTGGACACAAATCGGTTCAGGGCAGAAAATATTCCTTTGCAATAAAGTTAACTTGCCCGTGCCTAATGAGCGTTGGTAAAGAGCTAAATTCTCAGAGTTTTGATTAGCAACAACCAGGTATTTCTCGTTGCTACTAAGGTTAAAGTCCCGCGGATAATCACCCTCACTACTAATCGACTGAATGTGATCAACGGTAAAGTTAGGGTTAATTTTAAAGACAGCAATTGTGTTTTCACCGCGGTTACTAGTGTATACAAACTTACCATCTTGCGATAACCGGATTGCTCCAGCAGCATTATGGGCTGTCCAGTTAGCCGGAATTGTCTTAATCCTTTGAACTCGGGTAAAGCGACCAGTGGTTGAATCATATTTTACGACATCCAGCTCACTGCTAAGTTCTCCCAAAATATAAGCATACCGACCATTCGGATGGAAAGCTAAGTGGCGCGGACCGAATCCCGGCTCTTCATGATAGCAACTGACTTCCGCTAGTTTACCACCAGGCAAAATATCATAAATAGTCACTAGGTCTAAACCCAAGTCGCAGGTTACCAGTCGGCCATCAGGAGTTAAATCTGCATAGTGAATATGCGGAATATCTTGTTCTGGAGCAGGACCAGTTACCCCCGTATGAGTTACAACGTCAGTACGCTCTAACCGATCATTATCCGGACCTAAAGCAAACACATCAACCCGGCTGCCATGGTAATTAGCTGCAAATAATAAGTGTCTTTGTTCATCTAACCCGATGTAGGCAGGAGAAGGTGCAGCAAATAATTGCTCGTCCACCAGCTTAGCATCCTCAGGATTATCACCAGCCAGTTTGTAGATAGCGACCCCTTTTTGACCATCTTGTCCCTTTTTAATTGTATAAATTAGATGATTAGTCCCTACTTGGAGATAGGACGGTTTTTGCACCTTAACCGCTAACCGCACCTTTTCCAGTTTACCAGCGTTCAAGGTGACCCGGTAAATTCCCTGACTATCCTTATTTGTGTAAGTACCAATAATGAAATTCTCTGCCATCAGTAGTCATCCCCTAATTTACTATTTGTTATCTTGAGTCTTAACTGCCAGCGGACCACTACCCTGCTGAGCAGCTGCATTTTTCCGCCGTTGCAATTCCCCTCTTAACATATCATAACGGCGTTCAGAACTTTGATACGAGGCTTTGGCAATTTCCATGTTCCGTCGGGTAATTTTGAGCTGATCCTCGATATCCTTAGGCGAATATTGTGACAGCCGGCGCTGCATCAGGTTAGTTAACTCATATGATTGGGTTACTAAGTTATAGCTGCTTTTCCCGAAACGCGTCAATAGGTTTGCTACCCGGCGACCGGCCGACAAGTCTTCAACGCCGTCAATTGCCCGGCGCATCGGAAGACTGACGTGATTATCCCAGTAGGTAATCAGCGGCCCGGTAAAGAAGGCTACGATAACGGTCCCGACACCTACTGGTCCGCCAATCAAGAAGGCTACTAGCATGAAGAGAATATCCTGAACAATCCGAATGGTCCGATACTGCGTATGGAAATGATCCGATAAAATCGGTGCAATGGCATCGTAAGGGGCAACGCCAAGTTCAGCCCCCATGTACATTGATGCCCCGAGTGTGAAAAGAATTAAGCCGATAATCAAGTTGGAAATAATAACAATGATATTGAGGTGGTTACCAAATAGCTGTTGGTAGAGTGCAATAAACCACTGCACTTCAAAACCGACTAAGACCATGTTAAGCAAGGTCCCAATACCAATTTTATGCCGGTCTAGCACCAGAATAAAAATGAAAATAACTGCATTTACCAGCATTTGGTATACCCCAAGGCTCAAATTTAAGTACCCTGAAATCCCGGTATTAGTAGCCGTAAAGGGATCTAACCCCACTTGGCCACCCCGCAAAAAAGCAGTTCCTAGTGATAAGATGGTAATCCCAAGAAATGACATTACCGTTCGCCAGGCAATGTTAAAAACTGAATGGTTCTTTTTCATCCACAAGCACGTCCTTTCAAATCAAATTACATCTATGTATTAAAAATGCGGCACCAAAATATGTACCGCTTTTTTTACACCGTTAATTAAAAATTTTATTAACCGCGGCCACCTTCAAAGGAAGGGTACAGTGTCATCCCACCATCGACAAACATGGTAATCCCGGTCACATAGCTTGATTCATCGGATGCCAGCCAAGCAGCCGCAGCCGCAACCTCAGCTGGTTTACCAACCCGCTTCATTGGAATCATTGAAGTCGTGGTAGCCAATTGTTTTGGATCTGCGAATTTCTTAGCATTGATTGGGGTGTTGATGGCACCAGGACCGATTGCGTTGACCCGAATTCCCTTATCGGCATATTCCATCGCGATTGTTTCCGTAAAGAGCTTAACACCACCCTTGCTGGCCGCGTAGTGAGCAAATGTTGGCCACGGAATTTGCTCATGCACAGACGACATGTTAATGATGTTACCCTTCTTATTATTCTTCAAGAAGTAGTTCAACGCAGCCTTAGAGCCCAGAAAAACACCAGTTAGATTAACATTGATGACCCGCTGCCAATCTTTAAGGCTTAATTCTGTGGTTGGGTGTTGGTTTTCCATGCCAGCATTGTTAATCCAAATATCCAAGTCACCAAATGAATCAACAGCGGTATTAAGAAGTTTTTGCACGCCTTCTTCATTAGAAATATCCGCTTGAACTGCCACTGCCTTACCGCCGGCATTTTCAATTAGTTCAACTGCTTTGGCCGCACCTGCCTGATCAGAATTATAGTTAATAACTACATTCATGTGCTCTTGACCAAACCGTTCGGCAATTGCATTCCCGATTCCTTTAGAGCCACCAGTAATTACTGCTACTTTACCTGCTAAATCTTTGTATATCATCTGTTTCACTCTTCTTTCCCTTAATGATTGACAATAGTTTAATCCTTGCAGTCGACTTTAAGGCAAGTAATTTTTACAAAAAATGTGAGTGGGAAATAACCTTCTCGACAGGCCGTATGGCTAACCTAGAACGATAGTTGGCACAGCACGGGCCGGCTAGCGTTCGTCGGCAAATAGCCTTGCTTCGCGGCGTTAGCCACTAGCCCTGTGGTTACGACACGCAGTTAGCCTATTGGTTTCGCACGTTATCTTTATAATAGTTAAGAACTAGCAAGAGGCTGGTGAGAAAAC
>OBWW01000224.1_pt1 | contig 56167 bp, 54 predicted proteins | sample 1538091 | NCBI WGS metagenome assembly OBWW01 (sample SAMEA2580125, study PRJEB22360) | human gut metagenome | biome: human gut; feature: human-associated habitat; material: faeces | place: Denmark | collected 2008/2010 | reverse complement strand
CCGACAAGCGCCTGTTCCCGGCCATCGACGTGAACGCCTCCGGCACCCGCCGCGAAGAGCTCATCACCTCGCCGCAGGAACTGCCGATTATCTATCGTCTGCGCCGTCTGCTCGGCGGCATGGAGCCCGAGCAGGCATACCAGACGCTGGTGCCGCGCCTGAAGAAGACCGCGACGAACCGCGACTTCCTCGCCGCCATTATCCAGCAGAGCAACAGCAACCCGGTCAACGGCAACTGATCCGGCTGCCGTCTGCCGGGCTCCGGCACGACGGCCTGAATGAGAGGAGCCCCGCTTCGGCATTGAAGCGGGGCTCCCGTCTATATCCGGCCTGCTTTCAGGCCATGATCTGCAGATGATGGTATCCGGGCGTATGGCGGCCCAGCGCGGGGTCGACGTGACGTTCGGCGAACACGCGCATCCGTCGCACGCCCTCGCGCAGCTCACGCCCGTCCCCGGCGTAGGAAAGCCTCACGAATCCGGCCCCCTCACTGCCGAAGGCCGTTCCCGGCACCACGGCGACGCGCTCCTCGTCCAGCAGCATACGGCTGAACCTGTCGCAATCCATGCCGCAGGCTCGCACGTCCACGAACGCGTAGAACGCGCCCTGCGGCTCGATCAGGCGCAGCGCGGTGCAGCCGTCGAGCTCGTCCAGCACGATCTGCCGCTTGGTGCGGTATTCCTCGCGCATGGCCGTGACATGCTCCTGCGGGCCGGTCAACGCGGCCACGGCGGCATATTGCGCCGTCGAGTTGACCGATGAGTGCATCAGCTCGGCGAGCTTGCTGGTCTGTTCAATCAGCGGCTCGGGGCCGAGCAGGTAGCCGATGCGCCAGCCGGTCATGGCGAAGGTCTTGGACAGGCTTTCGACGACGACCGTGCGCTCGTGCATGCCGTCGACGGCGGCGATGGAGGGCGCGATTGACGCGGAGCCGTCGAAGACGAACGGGTGATACACCTCGTCGGAGATCGCCCAGATGTCATGCCGGATGCAGACGTCGGCGATGCGCTCCAGCTCGGATAGCGGCGTGACGGCTCCGGACGGGTTGCCGGGGGAGTTGAGAAGAACGGCCTTCGTGCGCGGCGTGATTGCTGCTTCGATATCGTCGGCGTTCAGCCGCATCTGGTGTTCCGGTTTGAGCGCGACGGGCACCGGCACTCCGCCGCACATCAGGGCCTCCGCATCGTACGAGGTGAAGTACGGCGACGGAAGGATCACTTCGTCGCCGGCGTCAAGCAGCGCCTTCATCGCCAGGAACAGACCGATGGTCGCGCCGTCGACCGCCTGTATCTCGGTGTCGACGTCGTAGCGCAGCCCCTTCACCTTTTCGGAGTATGCCGCCACGGCCTCGCGGAACGGCTCGATGCCGAGCACGTTCGTGTATGTGGTGTGTCCTTCGCGGATCGATCGGCATGCGGCTTCCACGATATGCGGCGCCGCGGTGGCGCTGGGTTCGCCCACGCACAGCGAGATTGCGTCAGGCACGTGCTCGACCCGGTCGAATACGTCCCGGATGCCGGAACGGGGGACGCTGAGCGAGTGCTGCGAAAGTGCGGGCATGGACATGGTGTCACCTTTCAATCATGAACAAGAATATAAAATATACAGTAGTACATTGAAAAACAGTAATTATTACTATATATTTCGTAAATAACAGTAAGAAATCAATGGAATAATACTGGATTGACATCGCGATAAGCTGTCATCAGACAAGTTCGCGCCGGAACCGCTCCACATGCAGGTTGCGGCGAACCGTATGACCCGGGAGGACGTGATGGCACAGGCGAATACGCGCAATGACGAGGAACCGGACGCGGCATCGCGCAAGGTGGAGATCAGGCCGGAGGGCTCCGCCATGCTCGACGCCACGGACGAGTCCATCCTCGATGCGTTGGAGGAGGACGGGCGGGCCACGCTGGCTCAGCTGTCCCGGCTGTCCGGCCTGTCGGTGTCCGCGGTGCAGTCCCGCGTGCAGAAGCTGGAGAAGCGAGGAGTCATCAAGGGGTATCGCGCGGTGCTCGACTATGAGCTGTGCGGTCTGCCGATCAGCGCGTTCGTGTCCGTCACGCCGCTGGACTACTCGCAGGAGGCCGATATCCCCGGCAAGCTGCATGAGCTGGAAGGCGTGGTGTCCTGCTACTCCATAGCCGGCGCGCCCAGCTTCATGCTGGTGGTTCGCGTGTCGTCACCCAGCAAACTGGAGGAGCTGCTGAACCGCATCCATCGGACGGTGCCGGTCAGCACCGAAAGCACGGTGATCCTGCAGACGTATTTCTGACGGATGCCATTCGCCGTAGGCGTTAGACATCCCGGCCGGCATTGACCATATCGTTCCATCGTTGAGGAATAGCCGACGGCCCGGGTTCGGCCCACGCGCTATGGTAGGCAGTATGAGTGAACCCGAGAACAGCGATTGGGCGAAGCCGTCATCCCGCGAGGTGGGAGGCGGCGGATCCGAAACCGTCATCGACGCCGACACCGCACGGCATGACCCGCAGACCGCGGTCACCGTGGCCAAGATCAAGGCGCTCAGGCAGTCCATCGACAATGTGGACACGGCCATCGTCTCCTTGCTCGCGGAGCGGTTCAAGTACACGTCCCAGGTGGGCGTACTCAAGGCGCGGGCCGGCTTCGCGCCGGCGGATTACAAGCGCGAGGACTACCAGATCGAACGGCTGCACCGCATCGCCATCGACGCCGGACTCGATCCCGACATCGCGGAAATGTACCGGGAATTCGTGGTGGCCGAGGCCAAGAAGCGGCATCAGCGCATCGCCGACGCGGGAGGGGATCCCGGCGTGCTCGACGTGTTCGCCTGATCGACGGAGATTTGCCGCTCTGCCCGCATCGTCGGTGGCGTGCATATGCATGCCTGTATTCGGCATGCGGGCCGCGTGATGATGAATGAAAGGGGGAGCGACGATGGCGCATATGACCGGGGTGATGACGCGAAGCCTGGCGGCTGTCGCCACGCTGGCCCTGACTCTGGCCCCTTCGGCGGGCGGGCCGGTCACGGCCGGTGCCAATCCGGCCGAAGGAGATGCCGGGTATTCCAAGACGCAGAATGTCATGTCTCTCGCCAACTCGGACGGGGTTCCGGGACGCCTGTACGTCACCAACCAGTTCACGGTCTCCCGCGGCGGCGACATCGTCGACTACGTGGCCGGCAACAGCGGTGACGGTTCCATGCTCGCGGCGGAATACAAGGCTGTGGAAACCGGCAAGACCACACAGGAGCGGGTGAAGGCCGGGCAACGCGTGTTGCCGTGGTCGGTCAGCATCGCCTACGGCCTGAACGGCCCGCAGGTGAAGCCGTCCCAGATCGCCGGTGCCAGCGGACTGGTCGATATCCGTATCACCGTGGAGCCCAATGCGGCCGTGTCCAACGGCTACGCGGAGAACAGCATTCCCGTGGTGGCGTTCACCGTACCGTCTGCCGTCTCCGACGATATCACCGTCGGAGACGGCATGACGCTGACGACGCAAGGATCCGACATGCTTGTCAGCGGCGTCGGGGAGCCCGGCAAACGCACGGTGTTCGACTGCTATATGAACGCGAAGAACTTCTCGATGAGCCAACTGGCGTTCGTGACCGTGCAGGCCGATGACACGGCGTCGTTCGTCGACGAGGTCACGGCTGTCTCCGACCGTGCTGACGCACTGGTCAACACGCTGGTCGTCACCGGTTCCGCGTCGGACCACAAACTAATCGAACAGCTGACCACCATGCGCGATCGCGAGCAGAAGCTCGGCGAGAAGGCGATCAAGGAGAAAACCGCAGCGCACAAGGCTGCGTTCTCGTCGTATATGGCGCATTACGTGGGGTCGTACACGACCCATCTGTCCGGCAGCATCGGCTCATCCACGCAGATGCAGGCGCTGATCGGCACAGCCGGCGAACTGACCGGCGACACCCCGATGGCGCAGGCGGTCACCGACCTCGCCAACGCGGTCAACGCGGTCAGTGCCGCGCATGAGCACGACGGCGCAGTACATGCCATAGACGACCTGATTCAGCGCATCCGTCAGCGCGGCACGTCGGGACTCGCCGATGAGATCAGCCAGACCATGGCCCAGGAGTCCACCGAGGGCGCGACGGCGTACAAGGCCGGGCAGAGCCAGCTGTCCAACGCGATGATCCCCTATTCGATGGCCTACACCGACGTGTACACCAAGCATCTGAGCGAGCTGACCGGAGGCACGTCGGCGGGAGCCGCGCGGTATCAGCAACAGGCGATTGACGCCGCCAACGAGGAGTTCTCCACCAGCGCCGACCTTCAGGACGACAATCAGAAAGTGCAGTCGGCGATGGACGCCTTGGCGGCGGCATCCGAACATACGGGCGCGGCGAACGCATTGCAGCAGATCAGCATACAGTTCGCCGGCGCACTGACCAGCACCGCCTCCACCGGCGATGCGCAAGGTGGCGATGCGGCTGCGGACCGGGTGCGTTACGGCTGGGCCGGTTCCGACACGACGTCGATGGCGGCGAAGGCCGAGCGCAAGCGGCTGGCCGCCGTCAGCAGGCAGGAGCGTGAGGAGGCCGAGCGCAAGGCGCAGGCGTTGGCCAGTGGCAAGACCGATGACGACTCGCAGTCAGGCATGAGTATCGGCGATGTGATGGGCAACGCCAGCGGCCTGGGCATGCTCGGCGACGCCGTCAAGAGCGACGGCAAGGGCGGCAACAAGGATAGCGGCGACGGCAAGGATGGCAACGCCAGCGGCAGTGGCTCATCTTCGGCGGCGGGCACGGCATCCGGTTCGAAGTCGGCGTCGGTTCCGAAGTTCTCGCCGGTATACGGCATCGCCGGCATGAACCCCAGATCGCCGTTGCAGAGCACGTCGTCTGAGCTCATCGACGAGACAGTGGCGATTGGTGACGTCTCCGACATGCTGGTTCAGGCCGCGCAATCGTTGGCCGGCAGCGGCAGCGGCAGCGCGGCCGTCGACGGCAAACCGGTCGCGCGTCTCGCTGCCGCGTTGAGACGGTTGTCGTGCGACGGTGCCAACGCATACTCCGACCACTGCATCGCCGACGGGCGGCACAGTTACGACGTGCTATCCGACTGGAACCGGCATACCGAGGATCTGCGTCTGCTGATCATCATGCCAGCCGTGTGACGGGTGCGTGGCATACGGCGCACGGCGCGCGGCCGGCATGCCGCCGTCACGATGCCGTGGGTGCAAAACGGCCCCCTCGTGGATCCGAGGGGGCCGTTTCCGTTAGTGAGAAGCAGGTTACTTCTTGGCCTTCTTCGCCGGCGGCTCACCGAGCTCGCTGGCATCGATGACGACGGTATCGTCGCCCTCGCCTTCGGCCGTGGCCTCCTCGGCGTGCTTTTCGGCGAGATCGAACTTGCCGATCACGCGGCCGGCCTGCGCCACGTCGTCCAGAGCGGACTTGATGGCGTCGATGCCGTCCTTGACGGCGGCCAGCGTCACCGACAGGATCGGGGTCTTCATCGAGACCTTGGCCTCGGACTTGATCTTGCGCAGCTGCTCGACGGCCTTGCCGGCCCAAGCCAGCGTCTCCGGGGAGGCACCGGTGGCTGCTGCGGCATAGATGTCGGCCTTCGGCCAAGCGGCGCGGTGCACGGACCCCTCGCCGGTGTGCATCCAGCTCCACACCTCTTCGGTGGCGAACGGCAGGTACGGGGCCAGCAGGCGCGCGAAGGCGTCCAGGCCTAGGCCCAGCGTCGTGCGCGCGGACTTCACGGCCGCGTCGCTCGGCACCTTGCCGTGCGCGTCGGCAGTGCCGTACGCGCGGTTCTTGACCAGTTCGATGTAGTCGTCGCAGAACTGCCAGAAGAAGCTCTCGATGACTTCCAGCGCCTTGGAATGCTCGTAGGCGTTCAGCGCGTCGGTGGCCTGGCGGATCACCAGCGCCAGCTTCGCCATCACGGCGCGGTCGAGCGGCTCGGTCACATCGACCGGGTTCCAGACGGCGTCGGCCGTCTCGCCCACATGATGGTTCTCGTCCTCGCGACCGATGGCCAGCGCGAACTTCGAGGCGTTGAGCAGCTTGATCGCAAGACGGCGGCCGATCTTCATCTGGCCTTCGTCATACGTGGCGTCGAGGCCGAGACGGGCCGCGGCGGCCCAGTAGCGCACCGCGTCGGCGCCGAACTGCTCGATCGGCTTGTTCGGCACGACGACGTTGCCCTTGGACTTCGACATCTTCTTGTGGTCGGGGTCCAGGATCCAGCCCGACAGCGTGGCGTGCGCCCACGGCAGGCACTTGTTCTCCAGATGGGCGCGATCCACGGTCGAGAACAGCCAGGTGCGGATGATGTCCTGACCCTGCGGACGCAGATCCATCGGGAACGTGGCCTTGAACAGCGCCTTGGAAGCCTCGTCCGGCTCCTCCCAGCGGGTCACGATCTGCGGGGTGAGCGAGGACGTCGCCCACGTGTCCATGATGTCCGGCTCGGCGGTGAAGCCGCCGGGCACATCGCGCTGGGACTCGTCGTAGCCTTCCGGCACGTCATTGGTCGGGTCGATCGGCAGACGGTCCTCGCTCGGAGTGATCGGATGATCGTAATCCGGCTCACCGGAAGCCTTGACCGGGTACCACAGCGGGAACGGCACGCCAAAGAAGCGCTGGCGGGAGATCAGCCAGTCGCCGTTGAGGCCATGCACCCAGTTCTCGTAGCGCACGCGCATGAAATCGGGGTGGAAGTTGAGCTCCTTGCCGCGCTCGATCAGCTCGGCGTTCAGTTTGGCGTCGGTGCCGCCGTTCTTCAGGTACCACTGACGGGAGGTGACGATCTCCAGCGGCTTGTCGCCCTTCTCGTAGAAGTTCGTCATACGCTTGGTCGGGGTCGGCTCGCCGTCCAGGTCGCCGGCCTCGCGCAGCGCGTCGACGATGATCTTGCGGGCGGAGAACGTGGTCTTGCCGGCGGTCGCGGCGAACATCTCACGGCCGGCCGGGTCGGTGATCCAATCCGGGGTGTCCATGACGATGCGGCCGTTGCGTTGGATGATCGGGCGGGTCGGCAGCTTCAGGTCGCGCCACCACTCGACATCGGTCACGTCACCGAAGGTGCAGCACATCGCGATGCCGGCGCCCTTGTCCATCTCGGCGGCCGGGTGCGCGAGAATCGGCACCTTGACCTTGAACAGCGGGGAGTACACGGACTGGCCGAAATACTGCTTGTAACGCTCGTCGTTCGGGTTCGCGATCAGCGAGGTGCAGGCCGCGAGCAGCTCGGGACGGGTGGTCTCGATGTAGATCGGCGTGCCGTCCTCGAAACGGAAGGCGACCTTGTGGTAGAAGCCGGGGTATTCGCGGCTTTCCAGCTCGGCCTGGGCCACGGCGGTCTGGAACGTCACGTCCCACAGGCCGGGCGCGTCCTGCTGATACGCCTCACCGCGCGCGAGGTTGCGCAGGAACGCCTTCTGCGCCACGCGCTGCGGGTGCTCGCCGATGGTGTGGTAGGTCTGCGACCAGTCGATCGACAGGCCGAGGGAACGCCATAGCGCCTCGAACTGCTTCTCGTCCTGGGCGGTGAGCTTCTCGCACAGCTCGATGAAGTTCTTGCGCGAGACCGGCACCTGATCCTTGGCGTCGATCTTCTTGCCGTCGGTGCCCTCGAACGGCGGCTTGAAATCAGGATCGTACTTGAGCGACGTGTCCACGCGCACGCCGTAGTAGTTCTGCACGCGGCGCTCGGTGGGCAGGCCGTTGTCGTCCCAGCCCATCGGGTAGAACACGTCATAGCCTTGCATGCGCTTGAATCGCGCGATCACGTCGGTGTGCGTGTAGCTGAACACGTGGCCGACATGCAGATGGCCGGATACGGTGGGCGGCGGGGTGTCGATGGAATAGACGGCCTTGCGGTCGCGGGTTCCCTGGAACTTGTAGACTCCGTCCTCGTCCCATTCACCGCGCCACTTGTCTTCGAGCCCGTCGACGCCGACCTTGTCGGGCAACGGGGTGAGGTGTGCCTTGATGATGCTGTTATCCTGCTCTTCGGTCATAAGCGACAGTCTAGAAAGCAATCGTGACAACAGCCGCGCGGCTGCGTCCGCCGGCGGGCGGGTCCGGGCGCATGGACCCCCGAATCAGTCCGTGGTGGTCATATCGGCGAGCGGCAGCTGCGTGTAGGTCATGTTGACGGGCACTCCGGTGATGTTGCTGCGGTACGCGCTGATTGGCTTGCGCGTGCAGATCCAGTCCACCGGCGAATCGTCGTCGAGCGTGCCGATGAACGACTGGAAGTTCTTCGCGTAGTCGTCGCTGCTGAAGGATTTCAGCGCCTTGCTCCACGCGTTCTGCGAGTCGGTGCTGACGAAGCCGATGTACGAGTTGCTGTCCATCAGGAGGTCCAGATCGTCCTCGCCGTCGGTCTCGTAGATCGTGAAGTCGTATTGGCGGTCCTGCGTCACGGTCTTGCTCCATGTGGCATCGTCGACCATCGACACGGACACGTCCGAATACGCGGGTTCGGCGTACATCGTCTGCTTGACCTGTTCGCCGATCTGGGAGCCGTATTCCTTCGGATAGACGAAGGTCAGCGGTCGTCTGGAGACGCGGAAACGGAAGTATTTGATCAGGTCGTTGCCCTTGCCGATGTCGTGGCCGAACGTCTCATCCGTCTTCTGATATCCGTCGTCGAGCGGTGACAGCGGCCCGGTCATGACCGTGCCGCCGCCCAGCGCCTCGGTCATCGCGTTCTTGTCGATGAGGTAGCGCACTGCCTGCCGGAACCGCTTGTCGGAAAGGATGGACTGCGTGTTGTTGCTGAAGGCGAGCACGACCTTGCGGTTGCTGACGCCCTGCTTCTTGACGATGCCGTCATCTTTCACCGCGTCGGCGGCGGACTGATCCAGCGCGACGGCCGCGTCGATCTGGCCGTTGTTCAGAGCCTTGGCCAGCTCCGTGGTGTCGGCCGCGAAGTTGACGGTGACGGTCTTGGCCTTGGACTTGCTACCCCAATAGTGGTCGTTGCGGCTCAGCGTCAGCTGCTTGCCGGATTGCCATTGGGAGACGGTGAACGGTCCGGACCCGCTGGCCTGCTTTGCGTAGTCGATGTTCTCACGCTGGTTGTAGACGATGCCGATGCGCGTGGTGAGCTTGGCGAGCAGCCGCGGGTCGGGTTCGCGAAGACGCAGCACCAGCGTGCTGTTGCCGTCCGACTCCACGTTGGACAGCGCGGACAGTTCGTCGCTGCCGACATACTTCTTGGTGATGATCTGCTGCAGGGACCATACGGCGTCGGACGAGGTGATCGTGGTGCCGTCGGCGAACGTCGCGCCGCTGCGCAGGTTGAAGCGGTAGGTGGTGCCGTCTTCGGACACCTTCCACGAGGAGGCGAGCGACGGCTGGATCTTGTTGTTGTCATCGCGCTTCAGCAGCGTCTCATAGACGTTGCCGAGAAGGACGCGGTCGAGCGAATCGTCGTCGGTTGTCCGGATATCCAATGATTCCGGGGCGCCGGTGATGCCGACGCTCACTTTGACGCTTGATTGCAGGCCGCTGAAGGTGGGCAGCGTGTATTTGCGGTGCAGCAGGGACCAGCCCAGCCAGACGGCGCAGCCGAGCACCCCCGCGACGATGACAAAGATGATGGCGGACTTCGCCGAACTGCTGATGGAGGTATGCCGTGCGCTGTGCTGCATGGCTCCGAGTGTAATGCCCGGGGTAAACGGGTCGACGGGGGATCCCTGATGCGTGGGATACCGGCCGGGTCCGTCCGCTTGGTCTATATCAGTGAGCTCGGGCAGGTGTCATGAAGTGGGCACACCTCGCAATCGGGTTTGCGCGCGTGACAGGTGGCGCGTCCATGCAGAATCAGCCGGTGCGACAGGTCGGTCCACTGCGACGGCTCGAAATACGAGCAGATCTCCCGCTCGATATGCACCGGATCGGGACTGGACGAGTTCCAGTCGCCGCGCCAGCGCAGCCGTCCCGTCACGCGGATCACATGCGTATCGACGGGGAATCCGGGCACGCCGAACGCGTTGCCCAGCACCACGTTGGCCGTCTTGCGGCCGACGCCGGGCAACGTCACCAGCGAGTCCATCGTATCGGGGACCTCGCCATCGAAACGGTCACGCAGCACTGCGGCCAATCCCAGCAGATGCTTGGTCTTGGAACGGTAGAAGCCGAGCGGGTGGATGATGTCTTCGACGTCCTGCGGATTCGCTGCGGCCAGGGATGCGGCATCGGGGAAACGCGAGAACAGCTCGGGCGTGACGGTGTTCACCCGCTTGTCGGTCGTCTGGGCGCTGAGCACGGTGGCTATCAGCAATTGCAGGGGAGAAGTGAAATCCAAGGCGCATTTCGGGTGCGGGAACGCCTCGACGAGCAATGCGTACTCTTCGTGCATCCGCTGGATGCGTGCCCGTTTGGATTCGCGTGGCATGATGCGCCGGTCTTACTGGGCGTCGGCGTCAGTGTCGTCGGAAGCCGCCGGAGCTGCGAGTGACTTGTCTTCCTCGCCCTCGGGCGGGTCGAAACGGTAGCCGACGTTGCGCACGGTACCGATCAGATGTTCGTATTCGCCGCCCAGCTTGGCGCGCAGGCGACGGATGTGCACGTCGACGGTACGGGTGCCGCCGTAATAGTCGTATCCCCACACCTCCTGCAGGAGCTGCGCGCGCGTGAACACACGGCCGGGATGCTGCACCAGATACTTCAGCAGTTCGAATTCCTTGTACGCCAGATCGATGGGCCTGCCGTGCAGCGATGCCGTGTAGCCGTTGGTATCCACCACGAGATCGCCGGAACGGATCTGGCCATCCTCGGTGCGCTCCGAATCGACCGTGGCGCTGGCGCCTGTGATCGGCGCATTGCCGCGTTCCGACACCAGTCGCAGGCGCCCCTCCACCTCGGCGGGTGAAGCGGAGGCCACCACCACATCGGCGATGCCCCACTGCGAGTTGACGACGGTGAACCCGCCCTCGGTGAGGATCAGCACGATCGGCGTGGCCAGACCGGAAGCGTGAATCAGCCGGCACAGCGTCTTCGCCGTGGCGAGGTCATCCCGGGCGTCGAGGAAGAGCACGGTGTTCTCCGGCATCTTCACCAGGCTTGCGGCGTCCATCGGCAGCACGCGCACGCGGTGGGACAGCAGTGCAAGTGAGGGAAGCACGGTGGCAGGGTCGTTCGCGAATGTCATCAGCGTCAAATCAGTCAACCGCTTCCCCTTTCCTGAATATGGATAACCGTAGTACCCATATGGTTAGTGGTCATATTGTAGGCGCATAATGTGGACAGCCGACGCTAGGCTAGAGTTAGTGGAATGGCGGTCGCGAGGCTGCCGCGGATTGCGATTTGTGGAGTGTGATGACGATGGGCGACGGCGAACAACGTACCGGAAGCTCGATTGGCCGCGTACTTGCGGTTCAGGCGGTGGCATACGTGGTGCTATTCGGCGTGACGGGCGTGCTGGAGTTCACGTTCGGGAACCAGGGCGGTGTGGCGCAAGGGGTTGCGATCGCGCTCGCCGTGGTGCTGCTCGTGCTATTCCAGGTTGGGTGGCCGTTCCGTGCCGGCATTGCCGACCGCCTGATCGGCGCGGTTGCGGGCGTGCTGTCGATTCTGTGCGCGCGGACGTCGTTGGCCAGCCAGCTGTTTTACCCCGCGTACGAGGGCGGGCGTCTTGCGGATGATGGACGTCTGGTGATGTATCAGCTGGTGCGTTGGGCGGCGTGCTTCGCGATACTGCTGATCGCGGCGACGATCATCGCGTTCGGCCGGCAGATGGTGCGCGCGGAGCGCAGCCACCTGATTCGCGCGCTGTCGCACTGCATGACGGGGGCCGTGGTCTCCGTCAGCGCCGCGGGATGGTGTTTTGTGCCCGATCTCATCGACATGGGCTCCGCGTCGCCGGATAACGGGCTGCTGACGAGATTCATCATCGTGGCCGCGGCGTTCGTGGTAGTGGCGGTGCTGTTCGCCGTATGCTCGGTGTCGTGGAGCCGCGAGGCGGATCCGGATCCGGCTGCTCCGGCGCCGTGGTTGGGTATCGGGCTGCTGCCGGTGATGCTCAGCGGTCTGCTCGTGTTCGCCGCGTCATTCGTCATGCAGCTGATCTTCTGATATTTGACGGTTTTCTTCGGCGGGGAATATTGGTCTTCGCCAGTATGCGATGCGGGGAGTCGGGATTCGGCATCGTTGCCGGGGCTTTCCCGCATGTGGGTATGAAGAGGGTGTGCGCCTGTTGGGCTTTGTTTTCGTCAAGAACCAAGCAGGGCAATAGGGAGTCCGTACCCGTCATTCAGCCAACGCGCTTCTTTCTTTCGGTCGGTGGAGTTCGTCGGCGAAAGGTCGCCATCATGAGCGGCCTGATCGAGACGGTCGCCACGGACCGCCCTCCGGCGACCGGCTCGCATGGAGGAGCCTGGGTCGAGGACCTCGGCTGCGCGCAATGACGCACACGCGGGGAAGACATGTCCCCTTGGGCGCTACGACGAAATCCGCACCGGCAAGACGATGGCCTCATCGTCCCGGCAATATCCAAACACGGAAAGTCCCGAACACGGACGCTGACAGCCGCATATTTTCAGTCTCGTTGCGTTACCATGCTATGAAGCCAAGGTGCTCAAGCAGCACCTTAAGACCGATGAGCACGAGCACGGCACCGCCGGCGATCTGCGCCGGCTTCTGCCAGCGTGCGCCAAACACGCGGCCGATATACAGGCCGGCAGCGGAGAACGCGCCGGTCACCACGCCGATGACGATCACCGAAAACCAGATGTTGACCTGCATGAATGCGAAGCTCACGCCGACGGCGAACGCATCGATGCTACACGCCACCGCGAGCGGCAGCATATGGCGCCAGTCGAACTGGGCCGTCTCCCGGCTGTTCTCCTCTTCCTCGCCGAACGCCTCGCGGATCATGTTGCCGCCGATGAACGCGAGCAGCGCGAAAATGATCCAATGATCAACCGCGGTGACGTATTTGCTGAACGTGTTGGCCGCGAAAAAGCCCAGAAGCGGGAACAATGCCTGGAAGCCGCCGAACCACAATGCGGTCTTGATGACGTCGACCGGCCGCACGCGCGTGACGGTCAACCCCTTTCCGATCGAGACGGCGAAAGCGTCCATGGCGACGGATACGGAAATAAGCAGTATCTCAATCATAGCTGGAACATAAAGGTTCATCCCGCCGGCTTCCCCGGGGGATGGGCCTCGACGGATAAACCGCCTACGCCTAGGGGGCACGGACTTTGAGAACTGCCGGGCCAGCAAGCCGGCTTTGAATCCAAGCGAATGCTGTTCGCAAGTCGTGAAAACTACAAGGCACTACTGTAACACAACATCGCCCCGCTGGCGGGACGAGCCGTGAAGCAAACAGCGGAATCTGTTTGTAGGCGAGCCAGAAAGCTGTGGTCGATAAGATAATACGATAATATAATGCCCCCGCTGGCGGGGGGCTGTCGCGGAGCGACTGGGGGTGGTCGTGGCACTTAAGCCAGAGTTACCACCCCCAGTCAGCCGATGGCTGACAGCCCCCGCCAGCGGAGGCGGAAGCGAAGCAAATCACTTCGACGCGTTCGCGAGACGCTCACGCGCCTCCTTGATTTCCTTCTCGGCAACGGTCCTGCAATTGAGGACGGCCTTCGGCCGGCTCATGGTTGGCTCGGTCGCTGTCGCGTCCTCGCACGTTGCCGCCGGACAGCTCACCGGGCTGTCCTGAAGCAAATCACTTCGACGCGTTCGCGAGACGCTCACGCGCCTCCTTGATTTCCTTCTCGGCAACGTCCGCACCGGTCCAGTAGTCGCCGGGGAGGACTTCCTTGTTGGGTTCCAGGGCCTTGTACTGCTCGAAGAAGTGCTTGATCTCCTTGAGGTGGTACTCGTTGACGTCGTTGACGTCCTTGATGTCGTCGTAGCGCACGTCGGCGGGCACGCACAGCACCTTGTCGTCGCCGCCCTCTTCGTCTTCCATGTGGTACAGGCCGACGGCGCGGCACTCGATGACGCAGCCCGGGAACACGGAGTTCTTGACCATCACCAGCGCGTCCAGCGGATCGCCGTCCTCGCCGAGCGTGCCTTCGATGTAGCCGTAGTCGTCCGGGTAGCCCATGGCGGTGAACAGCTCACGGTCCAGGGTGATGCGGCCGGTCTCCTGGTCGACTTCGTACTTGTTCTTGGAACCACGCGGGATTTCAACGAGAACGTTGAACGTTTCTGCCATGATATTGCTCCTTAGAGTCGATTGACATAATCACACTCCACAATACCCCGTCGTACGCCGGAAGCGCCACGATTTCGCCCAAAAACGCAGATGGGGCCCGTCGCCGAAACGACGGGCCCCATCACCGAAACGGTCAGCCTGCCGGCCGCGCGTCCCTCATGCGTTCTCAGTCCTCATGCACCACGGTGAAGATGTGCGCCACATCGGCCCACGGTGCCAACGAGACGAAGTTGTCCCAGCTCCACGCGAAGTCGCGGCCGGTCAGCTCGTCGTGTATGTGCGCACCCCACTTCGGATCGATGCCGTAGTCGGGCAGCTCCAGATGCACCATGGCCTGATGCGCCTCGTGACCGTCCAGGTTCACCACCACGATCAGCGTCTCCGGCTTGTCGGTGCCGGTCAGCTCGGCCGGTGTGTGGCGGACGAATGCGAGGATGTTCGGGTCGGAGGATTCCAGCACCGTCAGATTGTGGTAGCTGAACGCCTTCGGATGCTCGCGGCGGACGCGGTTTAGGTTGGTCAGCAGCTCGGCGATGCCGTACTTGTCGGCGGCCGACCAGTCGCGCACCTTGACCTCGTACTTCTCGTTGTCGATCTGCTCCTCGAAACCGGGGCGCTGCTTGTTCTCGATCAGCTCGAAGCCGTTGTAGATGCCCCAGCTCGGGCTGCCCATCGCGGCGAGCACCGCGCGCACAGCGTGGCCGGCGATGCCGTTGTCGCGCACGTAGGCGGTGAGGATGTCCGGCGTGGTGGGCCAGAACGTGTTGTGCTGGTAGTAGCCGTCGTCGCCGTTCGTGGTCTCCAGGTACTTGCCCAGCTCCTCCTTGGTGTTGCGCCACGGGAAGTAGCAGTGCGACTGCGTGAATCCAACGTAGCTCAGCGCGCGCATCATGCCTGGGCGGGTGAATGCCTCGGCCAGGAACAGGATCTCCGGGTGCTTTTTGGTGACCGCCGCGATGACGTCCTGCCAGAAGCGCACCGGCTTGGTGTGGGGGTTGTCGATGCGGAAGATCGTCACGCCGGCGTTGATCCACAGTTCGAGAACACGCTCGACTTCCTTCTCGATGCCGGGCATGTCGGCGTTGAAGTCGATCGGGTAGATGTCCTGATACTTCTTCGGCGGGTTCTCCGCGAAGGCGATGGAGCCGTCCGGCTTGTGGCGGAACCAATCCGGGTGCTGCTTGACCCACGGGTGGTCGGGCGAGCACTGCAGCGCGAAGTCGAGCGCGATTTCCAGACCCAGCTCGTGGGCCTTGGCGACGAGCGCCTTGAAATCGTCCATGTTGCCGAGCAGCGGGTCGACGGTGTCATGCCCGCCCAGCTCGGAACCGATGCCGAACGGCGAGCCCGGATCGTCGGGGCCGGCCTCCAGCGCGTTGTTGCGTCCCTTGCGGTTCGTCTTGCCGATCGGGAAGATCGGCGGCAGGTACACGATGTCGAAGCCTTCGGCCTTGGCGCGTTCCAGGCCGGACACCGACGTCTTGAGCGTGCCCTGGACGATCTTGCCGGTCTCCGGGTCGACGTAGGCGCCCTCGGAACGCGGGAAGAACTGGTACCATGCGGCGAAGCTGGATTCCGGACGCTGCACGAGGAAACGCTGGGGCTGGCTGGGCGAGATGCCGTCGCGCAGCGGGTTGGTCAGATGCAGCTGGGCGACCGGTTCGCTGGTCGCCGCGGCGAGACGGTCCTCGGGCGTAAGCGATGTGTCCTTCATGGTGGCGGCAGCGGCGACGAGCATCTTTCGCTGCGCGGCGCTCAGCTTGGCGTCGGCGGTCTTCGCCCAGCGTTCCAGCAATTGCGCGCCGGATTCAAGGGCGTTCTCGACGTCGTCGTTGACCTTGACTTTGATGGCCGCGTCATGCAGCCAGGACTTGTAGGTGTCCTCCCATCCTTCGATGGTGACGCTCCATTCGCCCAGCTGGCGCTTGATGGCGGCGAATTCGGGCTGCCACGGCTTGACGTCGCTGTGCTCGCCGCAGGTGAGCATGACCTCCCAGCGGTCGAGGCCGGGGTTGGTGCAGGTCATCGGCAGACGCTGCATCTCCTTGCCGCGGTGGTTGCGCACGATGGCGGTGGCACCGACTTTGGTGCGGCCTTCGATGAAGACCTGCGCGGTGACCTTGAACGGTTCGCCCAGCTCGACACGGGCGGGGAAACGGCCGGATTCCTCGTTCGGCGTCACGTCCATGACGGCGATGCGTCCGAACTGCGACGGGTCTGCGACGGGAATGGACTGCGCGGGGACCTCACCGTTGGCGACGGCGGCCGCAGTGGCGGCTTTCGTCGTTCTGGAGGCGCGAGGCGTCTTGGCCGTCGTGCGCTTGCGCGGCGAGGTGGTACGTGATGTGGACTGCTTGCCCGACGAAGTGCGACGGGTCGCGGATTTCGCTTCGGTCTTGTCGTCCGAATGCGATGTGGCTGATCGAGATGAACTACTGCTAAGCGCTGACGCGCCTTTCTTTTCTTCTGCCATACCGCCCATTGTATACGGCTGATGGCCAATGGGCGATTGTGGATAACCCTCTGTCTTATATGCCGAGAACCGCCAAATGTGGATAACTGCCGTGGGGAGTTATCCACAACACGCCGAAGGGGGATAGCCTTCGACCACATTGCCTGAAATCCGGTGGCCGACGGCGTCCGGCATGGCATGGTGTCATCAACCGCCCATCGTGGACGCGGCGGGATTTCAGGAAGGGAATATCATGAACATGGTTGTATTCAGGCGATGTCAGTCCGCGCTGGGGGTCGCGGCCGTCATGGCTCTCGCATTGGTGGCCTCGCTGGTGTTTGCCGCCATGCCGGCCGCGGCGGTGACGTTGAGCAGGGCGGATGCCGGCACGTTTCTGCGCTATGAGCATGGCGGCGAGCAGGTCATCGGCGTCATGGCGAAGGATTCGACGAACAACTATTACTGCATCGAGTCTGGCGAACGCGTCGAATACCAGCTGGGGGAGAGCGTCAAGCTGCGTGACGACGACACCGCGCGCCGGCTCGGCTGGCTGATGGACCATTATCGCGACGGGACGGCCGCGGAGCATGCGGCGATCGCGGTGCTGGCCCATGATCTGCTGGACCTGAAGCCGGACACGTGGAAATCCCGGCGCGTGTCCGTCATGCGCGACAATCCGACGCTGCGGCGCAAGGTAGAGCAGATGTGGGAGGAGGCGGGATCCAACGCCCCGGCGAATGCGACGGTGACGCGTACATACGCCGAAGGCACGCGGACCGGGCGCGTCACGGTGTCGGTGACCAATGCGCAGGGGAAGACGATCGCCGGGATCAAATACGCCGCGACGCTGAACGGTCCGGCGGTGTTCGCGAACGGGAGCGCGACGGTGACCGGGATATCCGGGGCGGAGCCGATCGTGTACTCGTGGAAGGCGACCGGCGAGGGTGAAGTGAAGGCGAGTGTGGCATATGACCGCAAGCAGGTGGACGTGTTCGCAGTCGCGGGAGGTCAGGATCTGGTGCGTTACGGCGGCTCTTCGCAGGTGAGCGGCAAGGCGGTGAATTTCTCGGTCCGCAAGGAGTTCGTGCCCACACTGGGCACCGCCGTCGCGGCCAAGGTGGTCGACGCCGGGCAGCCGGTCGTGGATACCGTCACATCCGGAGTGGATGACGGCGATTCCTGGGCGTCCGGATTGGAGTTGCGGGCGTCCGGATGGTATTTCGACGGGCTCGGCGTGGGCGATCTGTCCGAGCCGGTCATGCCTGGTGCCGACGAGACGGCGAAGGAGTTCATCGCAAGGCTGGGCACAATGGGATTCCGGCCGTCCGCTTATGGCGAGGCGTCGTTCACTGCTCCCGGGCAGCGCGTGGACGTGAGAGCAACGGCCGAGCCGGGCGGCGACGCGGCGTATGAGGCGCCGCGAGGTGGAGGATTCGGCACATGGGTGTGGGCGTTCGAAGTCGAGAAGTTGAGCGATACTGCGCGACAATATATAGGTAAGGATGTGGTCAGCGGGTTCCTGGAATACACGGAGACGAATTCGAACCGTGCTCGGGTGAGTGTGGAATCCACGGTCACGGAGCATACCGGCGTGGTTGGTTCCGAACTGAGCGACACCATTACGGTCGACGGATTCCCCGATGATCACGGATCCTTTGACGGCAATGTCAAGCTTGGCATCGGCGCTGACCGGGCGATGGCGCAGGTGAGCGTGTGGTGGGCGGGCGATCCGAATGATTCCGCCGGCGACGAGGCGTACCGGCCTCAGGGGGAGACGCCGCCGGCCGAGGACAGCAATCACCGGTTGATTGGCGTGTGGGATTATCCGGCGGTCAACGGGCGTATCCGAGTGGGCGCCGGGGCGCCGGACGCTCATGGCGATCCGGTGCACATCGTGGCCGAATCGCACGGATGGTACGTGTTCGTTTGGAGCTTCGACGGCGATGACCGGGTGATGCCGGCGTCCAGCGCATACGATGACGCGTGGGAGCGCGTGCGCATATGGGATGTGGCACGGCCGCGCAAGCCGGCGCTGACCACGCAGGTGGAGCCGGGCATTGTGCGGGTCGATGAGCCGTTCCGCGATACGGCGCGGATTGTGGGCGATGTGCCCGAAGGGGCCTATGTGACGTTCACGGCGTACGAGGCGGTGGAGGAAGGGGCGGTGCCCGGCATGAACGGCGTGCTGCTTGACGAGGCCCGCGCCGAAGTGGACCATACGCTGTTCGAGCAGACGGTCGCCAGTCCGCAGGTGCGCTCGCCGAAGGCGGGACTGGTGTATTGGAGAGCGTCGCTTCGCTCGCGTGACGGTGATGTGCTGGTTTCGCATGAGCTCGGCGTCGAAGGGGAGACCGTAACCGTCGAAGTGCCTGGTGATCCACCCGCTGGGCCGAAGGCGGATCCAGAGCCCGAGAAGCCGGTGCTGTCTCATACCGGTGCGGGGGTCGTCGCCATCATCGTCGTCGGATCCGGAGCCGCCGCGGCCGCCATCGGTGCCCTGGCCTTCCGCCGCCGATCCCGTCGCTGACGCTGCCGCTGGCGAAGGTTGTCTAGCGAGACCGGGGGATGGTTTGAGGCACTTGAGAAAGGCGCAATAGAACAGGAAGGCTAGGAATCTTGTAATTCCTAGCCTTCTATTTGGCATGGATTTGAACCATGGGCCTCAATGGTATATGGGTCAGGCGTGGGCGTTTTCGCGACGTCGCATGGTGCGCAACCGGTCGGCGATCCATGTATTGACGACGGCGTTGCGGCTGATTGCCAGCTCGGCGGCTTCCTCGTCCAGTTCACTGACCATCCATGCGGGCATCGTCAGCGTGATTCGCTTCTCCAGCGGGGGATGATGTTCGACTACGGGATTGCCGAGATCGACATAGCTGAGGATGTCGTCGCCGTTGTCGAACATCTCCTCAAACTGGTCGCTGGTGATCGCCTTGGCATCATTTTTTGGCTTTCATGGTATGCCTCCTCGTTCTTGCGCGATCGGCGCACGGATATGATGCGGATGCGCTTGCCGCGTTTGGTTGTAATCGCCGTCCAATGCCTGCCGTCGATCATCCCGAGCACGATGTGGCGCACATCGTCGTTTCCGGGATTCGGGGCGGTCAGCGTCACTGGAGGCGTCGAGCCGGTCGACAAGATCGCGGCCTTCCGCGTACTACGATCAGGGTTTTGATTCTCGACTCCGTATTAGTTATATACAAATCAGTTTTATGTATGGATAAAAGATATGTGTAACAATATCATGGTTTGTAAATTCCTAATCCAAGACTTGAAAGTAAGTCTATGCATTGCTAATCTAGTTCACATGACTGCAGTGATGGTCTCGCCGGCGTTAAAGGCGCAGAAGCAAGAGCTGAGCCTTCAGGATCGCGTTACATACAACATGAAGGTTCTTATCGCTATTCGACAGACCTCTCAGAAGGATCTGGCGCAGGCTATGGGAATTGCCGCACCGACTCTATCCCAGAAGTTCAGTGGGCGCACCCGATGGAACATGGATGATATAGAAAAAGCCTCCGATTTCCTTGATGTGAAACCGGAGGCATTGGTAGCGGGGCATGGATTTGAACCTTGGGACCTCTGGGTATCCCAGAGGTCCCAAGGTTCAAATCCATGCCCCGGAGCGCCTTCCGGCTGATTTTGGCTTCACTTTAGCCGCGTAGGTGGTCAAGATGGTGTGCCATGACGAAAAACAGGGTAGCGCCCCCGTTATGGCGTGAGGATATTGATGGTTGGCTGGTTGCGCTGAAGGCGGGCGGTCGAAGCGAGCAGACGCTTTTGACCCGACGGCGAAAGATGGCATATGCGGCCTGTTGCCTAGATGCCGGCCCCTATGACGTGACCTGCGAACGAATCACCGCTTGGTTCGCCGCACAGGAATGGAAACCGGAGACGCGCAAGGCTTACCGCAACACTTTGTCCAGCTTTTTCGGCTGGTTGCAACAGATGGGACGGCGCGCGGATAATCCCAGCGACGGTTTGCCGAAGGTCAGGCGTCCGCGCCCCCACCCGCGTCCTTGCCCGGACAAAGTGATTCTGGCCGCGTTGGCGCATGCCACACCCGAGGAGCGGCTTATGTTGCGGCTCGGTGCCGAGTGCGGCTTACGCCGTGGTGAGATAGGGCGCGTGTCCAGCGACGACGTGATGGACGATCTGGTTGGCCACAGCTTGGTGGTCAACGGCAAGGGTGACAAACAGCGCATAGTGCCCTTGCCCGATGATCTGGCCGATGAGATTGCCGCACATGACGGCTACACGTTTCCCGGACGTTTCGGGGGCCACGTCGAAGAAAGCTATGTAGGTGACCGCCTATCGCGTTTGCTGGGCGATGGGTGGACGGCCCATAGTTTGCGGCACCGTTATGCGACGGTGACGTGGCAGGCCACGCACGATCTGCTATTGGTCTCCAAGCTGCTCGGCCATGCGAGCGTGGAGACCACGCAGGTGTACGTGGCGATGCCCGACGCGCGGTTGCGCGCCGGGCTTGACGCGGTGGTGTTGGCCGGTTAGCCGAGTCGCTGGTTTACGATCTGCTGCACCTTGTCGTAGTTCGCTCCTAGTTTCGCGCGGCGTTCCGCGCCGACGCCGTACTCGCCGCGAATCACGGCGTCGGCGAGGGCGTTGAGGTCCACGCCGTTGGATGCGGCGGGTTTGGCTCCGAGTCGCTGGTTTACGATCTGCTGCACCTTGTCGTAGTTCGCTCCTAGTTTCGCGCGGCGTTCCGCGCCGACGCCGTACTCGCCGCGAATCACGGCGTCGGCGAGGGCGTTGAGGTCCACGCCGTTGGATGCGGCGGGTTTGGCTCCGAGTCGCTGGTTTACGATCTGCTGCACCTTGTCGTAGTTCGCTCCTAGTTTCGCGCGGCGTTCCGCGCCGACGCCGTACTCGCCGCGAATCACGGCGTCGGCGAGGGCGTTGAGGTCCACGCCGGCCGTTGACGGCTGGCTTGGCGTGGGCGTGTTCGACGCCGCGCCATGGCGTGCGATGCGGTCGAGCCTGTCAAGGTCGTAGGTGCCGGGGCATGACGTTGGCCTTGGGGAGAGGTCGCGGTGGCGTTTCAACGGTAGGTCGCCGTAGGTCTTGCGGATGTTGCGGATGAGTTCGCCGATGGTCTGGTAGTCGCCGTCTGACTGGCGGGGGTTGCATTCGATGCTGATGCCCTTATCGTTGCCCATGCTGTTGCAGCCCACTCCGTCGCCGGTGGCCCAGCTGCGGTTGTCGGGGTCTACGATGCAGGCGACGCGGCCGGCTTCGGCGACATAGTTCGCGGATGCGCCGCGTGACTTACTGCACAGGGTGGAGATAACACCGTTGAAGGTGGGATGCTTGGCGGGGTCGTCCCACCAGTGGATGACGATGCAAGCGATGCCGTATGGGCGGCCTGGCGTGTAGTTGGGGCTGTTGTATTTGGTGATGTACTCGAAGGACATGGTAGGTTCCTTTACTTGTTGGGGTTGGTTTTGTTGGTGTGGAAAAGGTCTAGTACAGGGCTGTCGGCCATTTCGGGGTTGATTTCCACGAGGTTTTCGAGGATGCTGGTTATTTCGGTGAGGGATATCCAGATGCACGCGGCGGTGGCGATGGGCACGCTGAAGCCGAGATCGATGTGCTGTTGCGCGAAGTCGATCAGGACGCCGAGGCTTACCGCGAAGATGTAGGTGGCTTTGTGCCATAGGCCGGTTCTCATTTTCTCGCTGTTGATGTCGTGCGCGGCGATGGCTTTGGCCACGCCTGTGATGTAGTCGCCCACGATGAGTGTGAGGGTGACGATCATTGCGATTGCCTGTGTTTTGTCCATTTGGTTTTCCTTTCTATTGTGCCTGCACTGCCAGCAGGTCGATGAGGGTTATGGTCACGGGTGACAGATAGGTGAGGTCTATCGGCATTGAAATGGTCCTGGTGGAGGTCAGCCACAAATAGATGGTATTGCCGACTGTTTGGGTCGTGAACATGAATTCGTCGGCGCTGTAGGTAAGCCCGTAGTCGAAAATGATTCGCGCGACGATCTGGCTTGCTTTGATTTCGGCTGAGCCGAGGTAGATGCTTTGCTGGTTGGCGAGGGTTCCGGTTTTGCCGTGCGTGATGGTGATTCTGGTCAGGGGGAACGGTGAGAGGGTTAGAGGGTTGTCGGCGGCCCCGGTGCCCTTGATGCCCTGCCCGGTGGCGAACGTGGCGGGCGCGCCGTCGCGGCCGCGCGGCAGTGTGAGGTTCAGTGTCTGGTCGCCGTGTGCGTCGGTAGTGAGGCTGCCCGTCGCCGGTTGGGTGCTGTCCACGCTGGTGATCTCGCCGAGAGTGAGGCGGCGCTGGCGGGGAAGGCCCAGACGAAGGCTGTAATCGCCGTGTTCGTCGGTGCCGGTTGCGGCGGTAGGGGACTGTGCCGGGTCGAGCTGTTCGCTGGTGACGCCCTTGATTCGCGGGGCGCGGGGGATTCCGAGATTCAGGGTTCTCGGCCCGTTGAACGTTTCGGAGGCGGTGTAGGCCGCCGTGGGCTGTTGGTTGGGGTCGAGTTGTTTGGCCACGGCGTAGGTGATCGGCGGCTTGTTGGCGATTTTCCCCACGGCCGTGTCGATGCTTTCGGCCATGGACTGCATCTGCGCGGGCGCTTGGTTGATGCTGTCGCCTGAGTCCGGGTAGGTGATGCCCCAGGGTTGCGTCTTTTTCATTGCTGCTCCTTTGTGGTGATTGGTATGAGGTTTGGTGTCTGCGTCCAGATTCCGCGGCCGTCGGCGACCTTGTACGCGAGTGTGCCGCCGATCATCCACCAGCACCCCTCGACGGGGTTTATGCCGGTTGCGGCGGTCAGGGCGGAGTAAATGGTGTTGTGGATGCGGATGGGTTTGGCCCATGTGTCAAAAAGCTGCGAGTGGCTGGAATGGCTCATGTGGCGTGTGTCGAAAATGATGCCGTCCGGCATGAGCCTTCGGCATTGTTCGACGGTGCTTTGGTTGAGTTTTCTTCGTGTGGGTTCCGGGTCGAACACTTTCAGGTATCCGAAGGTTTCGGCGGTTTCCTTGGAGAGTGCGAAGATGAAGTCGGTTTCTATGGTTTCGCTTTTCTCGCCGGCCACGAGGGTGGCTGGCAAGAGGTCGCCTGCGGTTATAGTGTGTTCCGATTGCACGTATTCCGGTTCATAGATTCCGTCGTCGTTCAATTCGTGCTTGTCGAGGATCGCGCCGGTGATGGTGTACCGGTCGAATGGTTCCGGGATCTCGGCGGTCTGGTCTGATACGATCTCGCGGCCGGTGACGGTCAACGCCTGGTAGTCTTCGGCGTCGAGCAGCGGGTAGCCGCAGTAGGGGTCTGCCACGGTGAAGCCCGTGGCGGTCAGGGTCGCGGCGGCGTTCAATCGAACTGGGACAAGCTCATTGCCGTTTGAGTGTGAGTTGCGTATGCGGTTCGTGAATCGGAGCAGCGTCCCGTCCTTCATCAGCGTGTAGCTTTTTGCCAGCAGCGTGGCCATTGATGGGTATGAGCCGAGTTTGACGTGCTGGTGGTAGTCCGCGCCGTTGGCGATCAGGTAGTTTTTCGTGTATGCCTGGAATATGGGCATGGCGGCCGAATTGGCGAGGTAGTCCGTTATGGCGTTGGTGCGTGAGAGCGAGTTCATGCCCCAGTTGTATCCGTCGCCGGTCGTCCGGTTGTTGCCGAGGCGGGCGCGTTTGAGGTTGACCATGTCGCTCGTGACGGTCGCGCCGATCACCCAACCGTTTTCGGTGCGCGTGACGGTGCCGCCCGCGTTCATGCGGCCTTTGAACAGCACGGGGCTGCTGTAATCGTAGTCTTTTTTGCCGTCCAGCACCCATTCGCCGAAATCGCCCCATGTGCCCGGCATGGTGCCCCATGTCTTTCCGACGCGGGAAAGGTCGCCCCATGTCGGCTCGCCGCCGAGCGTTACGGTCACGATGGTTCCGGCAAGTCTCGTGATGTCCTTCAGATACCAGCCGTGCCGGTCGAGTATTTCGAGTTTCATAACGTCGGGTTCCGGCGCTTCGAGTGGTTCTGATCCGCCCCATTCGATACGGAAACCGTTGATCGCCATGAGGGTGTCCAGCTGGTTCGCTTGTTGGTTGGTGGTGATTTCCTTCGGGCCGAATTCGTTGCCGTCCCAGTCGAGGTAGATGTGTGGTTTCCTCATCGTCTGCTCTTTTCCCTGCGCTCTATGAGCCTGATGATCTGTTTGGCGGTCGCGTCCGGGTCGGTGACGATGCCGGAGACGGTTATCTCGTACTTGTTGACGACGGTGGAGCCGGAGACGCCGGCCATGCCGATGGCGAGGCTGGTTGACGCCAGACGCCGGTTGACGGTGCCTATCGTGCCGCGCACGGTCGAGTCGAAGCCGGATTGCAGCCCCTGCGCGAAGCCCGTCATGATGGCATTGCCAGCCGGCACCAGCAGCCGCCGGTCGTAGCTGATCGGGCCCTTGTGGTCCTTGATCCAGTCGCCGATGCCGCCGATCCAGCCGGTCACTTTGCTCCACGTGCTTTTCAGGCCGTTGAGGAAGCCGCTCAGGATGCTCGCGCCGGCGTTCCACAGAAGGTCGCCGACGTTGCCGAGCGCGTCGAGGATGCGTTGTGGCAGTCCGCGCACGAAGTCCACGACTTGGTTCACGCCGTTGCTCGCGGCGTTCCTCATGCCGTTCCACGCGCCGGTGAAGAAGTTCCCGATGTTGTTCCAAACGCCACGCCAGTACGCGCCTACGGCGGCTAGCACGTTGACGATCACGCCTTTGATGGTGTCGAGCGCGTTCTTGACGAACGCCTTCATGCCGTCCCAGATGCCCGTGAAGATGCTTTTGATTCCATTCCACGCGCCCTGCCAGTCGCCGTTGATTACAGCCGTGACGGTCTGGATGATGCCGCGTATCACGTTTATGACGGTTTCCACGCAGATCTTTATCCCGTTCCATATGCCGGTGAAGTAGGTGCTGATGGCTCCCCATACGCCTTGCCATATGGCCTGTATGGTGTCCATGTTGTCGGTGATGAACTGCGTGATGCCGGCGATTATCGGCTCCATGAACGCTGTTATCGCGTTCCACGTGTCGGTAAGGAACTGGCTTATAGCGTTCCAAGCCGTCTGCCATGCCTCCTGCACGTTCTGCCAGATGGAGGCCAGCCAGTCCATGAACTGCTGCCATAGTTGCCGTCCGGTCTCGGTCTGGGTGAAGAACCACGCCAAAGCGGCCACCAATGCGCTGATCGCGGTGACAACGAGCATGACCGGATTGGCGTTCATGGCCGCGTTGAGCAGCCATTGCTTGGCCGCCGCGACTTCGGTTGCCAGGCTGAAGCCCTTGAGCATATCAACGACCGTGGCGACGGCCGTGTAGGTCTTGAACGCGGCGAACCCTGCACCGATTCCCACTAGCGCGGCCGAGATTGGGTCCGCGTGCTCGGCCACCCAGTCGCCGAACGCGCCGAGCTTGTCCACGACGAATCCCACGACCTGCAACGCGCCGTTGAACGCGGCGCCGAGCTTGTCGCCCATGCCGGCCGCGCCTCCCAGACCGGCCCCCATGGACTCGAACACCTGAAGGAACTCGCCGGCCACGGCCTTGACGCCACCGACGAGACCTGCCACCGTGTCGCCGAGACGCGAGAACAGGTCCATGGCCGCCTGCACGGGGCCGGTCGCCATGAAACCGTTGATGAAGTCGCCGACGTTGCGCTTGGCGGTGGCGAACGTGTCCACGGCCTGAGTGCGCAAATCAAGGAGGAACCCCAATATCGGGTTGTCCTCCTCGATGCCGAACGCGCGTAACAGGTCGCCGGTGATGTCACCGGAACCTATGAACGCCATCAATCCCTTGATAGCGCCGGTGGCCTTGCCGCTGAACCACGTGACCGTATCCGCCGCCGAAGTGAGCGCCGACGTTACCGTGGGTTTGATGATGTTGAAAGCATCTGTCAAACCGCCGGTTATGGATGCCTCTAGGTTGCCTAGCGCGCCTTCCATGGTCTTGGTGCTGCTGGCGGCCTCCTTGGCGACCTGGCTCATGCCGAGCTGCTTCAACGCCTGGTTGAACTCGTCGGCTGTGATCTGCCCGTCCGCCATGGCGTCCCTGAAGTTGCCGGTGTACGCGCCGTTGGCCTTCATGGCTTCCTGGAGCTTGCCGGACGCGCCGGGGATGGCGTCGGCCAGCTGGTTCCAGTTCTCGGTGGTGAGCTTGCCCGCGCCGGCGGTCTGGGTGAGCACCATGGCCACCGACTTGAACGTGTCGGCGTTGCCGCCGGCCACGGCGTTCAGGTTGCCGGCCGCTTCGGTCAGGCCGGTGTAATCGCTGATGCCGTTGGCGGCCAGCTGCGCCGTCGTGTTCTGGATGGTGGACAGATCATAAACGGTGCGGTCGGCGTAGTCGCGCGCCGCCTTGGACGCTTTTTCGATGTTGCCTGTGTCGATGCCGGCAAAGTTCATCGTCGAAATGAACTTGTCGGTACTGTCCGACATGTTCGCCACGTCGCCGGCGAAGCCTTTGACCGTGTTCCACAGTGCGGTCACGCCCTTCAACGCGACGCCGCCCATGAACGAGCCAAACGCCGCCGCCTTGCTGGTGGCTTTCTGGAACGCCTTCACGGCGTCGTCGCTGTTGCCCGTGATTCTCACGGACATTATCGCGCTATGAGCCATTTTCAGCTTCCTCCAGTTCCTCGGCTTCCTGCATCAGGATTTCCACGCACGTGCCCCAATCAAGCTCGCTGGCCTCCTCTCGCCACTGCCATGGCGTGCCGCCGAAGTTGCGGGCGAGCACGCACGAGAGGCGGCCGAGCGAGTCGTCAGGCCATGCGGCTAGACGGTAGGGTTTCCGGGTTCCGCCTCTTCGTGCTTGAGAGGGGTCACGTTGTCCACGGTGTCCAGCCACTCGTCGTACTTCAGTTCGGTGAGCTGCTTCAATCGCACGGCGATGTAGGTCGCGTAGAACGTCATGCGAATCTTGCTCGCCTCGCCCGGCTTCCAGCCGGCCAGCTGCGCGTGCTCCTCCGTTCTCGTCAGCACGGCCGGTGACTGGGTGCGCACCTCGTCCACATGCCCGTCGGTGTAGGTGATTTTCATATCGTTCATGGTTATGCTCCCTTGATCTGCTTCAATGTCTGTTCGATGAACCGCTTGTAGGGGCGTTGCCACATGCTCTCGCTTGAGGCAACGCCATTGTTGACAAACAGGCGTGGTCTGATGCCGCGCGCGGGCCAACCGTAGTTGATGACGCCAGCGTAGGGCACCGTCTTGCGGCCGGCGCGTATCACGCCGGCCTTCATGGTCGCCCCGACGCGCACGCTCTGCTTGAGGTGTCCGGTATTGCCGACGGGCACGAGCGGCAGCACGCTACGCAAAGCGATGTCGGCGGCCTCACGGTTGACGCCCTTCAACGCCTGCATGTCCGCGCCAGCCTTGCGCATGGTCAGCATGAACCGTTTCTGCCCGACCACATAGGCCGCCTTGTCCGTCACTGGGAGACCGAATTGGTGTAAGGCTCGTGCTGGAGGTTGGTGACGGGGAAGCTGAAATCGTTCGTGTTCTTGCTCTTCACGTCACCGCCCACGCTCACGGGGCTGATCTCCACGTTTCCGGTCCACTTGATTCCGCCCTTGATGTTCGGGATGAACTCGAACGGCAGCGTCTCGGCCGCGTGATCGAAGCACCACAGGCTCAGCGAGTTCGAGCCGAAGTCGTCGCCGATGGTGCCTTCGAGCGTCCAAGTGGTCGTCGTGCTGGTCTCCTGCGACCCGTCAAGGAAGTTCACCGGATCGTCGCTGCTGTTCGACGCGACCAGCTGCGCCTTGGTGACGTCGCCGCTGAAGTCACGCGCGTTTGTCGTGTCGGTGATGTTCAGCTTGCCCTTGCCGAGAGTGCGAATCTTGGTTACCATGATTTATTCCTCCTGTATGTCCAATGGGTTGAGTGTGATCTGGTAGCTCGCCAGCGTGCCCGCACCCGCAAGGGAAAACGTGACGGGTCGCGCTGTGGCGATGTTCAGGCCGGCTTCGGCCAAAAGGCCGATGGCCTTGGTGATGGGGTCGAACGCGCCGGCCTGCGTCGCGGGCGTGCCGGCCAAGAGGTCGAGACGCCATGTACATTCGGGTTTGTCGCCCCACACGGGGTAATCGATGTCCGGGGGCTCGATGAACACGGCCACCATGCCAGGAAGCGGCCGTGCCTTGGCCACGTCGCCGGTGACGAACGCCCCGAGCTCGCCCAGCGCGGCCTCCACCATGCCGGCAAGCTCCTGGCGTTCCGTGGCTATCCGGTCGCTCATGCGATCACCACGCTCCCTGTGAGCACGCCGGCGGCGTTGAGCTTCGGCCATACGCTGCGCAACGGGTCGGTGCTGACCCGGAACGGCTCCAAAGTGCCGTCGCCCACGCTCATGACGCCAAGTCTGGCGTCGCGGCTGTTGTAGAGGTCGGCGGCACAGGATGTCACGCAGTCCGTCATGACCTCCTGTACCACTGTTTGGCCTCCCAACGCGCCGTTGACGTAGCCGATGGCCGCTTGAATGGCGCGGCGCACGCGCTCGTCGTCGCCGGATGGCACGTTGATTTCATCCCTCACCGGCTGCTCGTAGGCCGTCCAGTCGCCGCCCATGTTATCATTCCGTCGCTGTGGCGAACTTGACGGGGATGAGTCCGAGCGGGTGCGTGGCCGCCACGGCCATGTAGCCGTAGACCGAATAGTTTTCGGTGAGTTTGGTCGGGTCGCCGTCTGAGAGTTGTGTCGGGCCGCCCGACTCCCACACGGTCACGGCCTCCGGGTCGATGAAGCAAGCGGTGCCGGCCGGGGCCTTGGGCAGCATCTGCACCGGCACACGCAGGAACTTTCCCGCGATGCCCGTTAGGTCGAAGTCGCCCAGCGTGTCCGAGCCGTCGCCGGAGAGGTCGAAGAAACGGCTGCCGGTGTCCTTGAGCTTGATCAGTGCGGCCATGACGTCCTTGGATACGCCCAGGCGGGTCAGGCTCACGTTGCGGTCGTCGGCCAGTTCGGCGGCGTCCATGATCAGCCCGGCCCACTGGTCGATGTTCATGGCCGTGAGCGCGGCGGGCGCGTCGATTTTGTTCGCATCCTTCGCCGCGTCGCGCTGCGCGGCGATGGTGTCGTAAAGATACGTGCGCACGGCGTTTTCGGTGGCCTTGGCGTATGCGTTTCGCAAAGCCGCAAGCGCGGTGTTGAGCATGGGCGTGGTGCTGCGCTCGATGGTCTGGCGGCTCAGGGTCGTGTAGCCGCCATAGGTGCTGATGGCCGCGCTCTTCGTTCCGAACTTGACCTTGCCGAACTGGAGCTCGCCGCCCTCCGCCGCCTGCTGGGCCACCGCTGTAGTGTCGTCCGCAACCACGTTGTATTCCATCGTCATGCCCTTGTCGGGTAGGGTGTCGTGGGTCAGGATGTTCGTGACCTTGCGGCGCTGCTCGATCAGCCGCAGATCATCCCTAATCCATGCGACCTTGTTCCCGGTGTCGCCGGTGGAGATCAGGTCGCGGCACTCGTGCATCAGCTGCACGGCCTCCTGGTCGCCACGGTAGAGCGCCTGGAGATAGTCGCCCGCCGTCCGGTACTCGCTTCCCATGATCTTGGCCGGCTCATGGTTGCCCGTCTTGGCGATTGCGGCCTTGAGACTGCGCTGCTCGTCCATGATGCCGTTCAGCTTCTCGGTGATTTCGTCATTGTCCATGCTGGTTCCTTTCTGGTTTCCGGTTTCGGACACTTTTCCGTGGGTTCCGTCGGCGGCGCGCTGCGAGGTGATCTTCGCGGCCTCGTAGGCGGGCCACGACACCACGGACACCTCCAAAAGGCGCACGCGCCTGCGGTGGGTGACGCCCTGCTTGTCGGTCTCGTCCTCGATGGGCACGAAGCCGACGCTGAGCGAGTCCAAAGCGCCGTCGCGCAACAGGGCCACCACGTCCCGGCCGCGCTGCGTGTCGCTGATATGCGCCGTGATGTGCAGGCCGTCTGTCTGCGGTTCCGCGTTTGTGATGCGGCCGATAAGCTCCCCGTGCTGGTAGCAGAGCTTGGCCGATTCCGATTCCTCGAAGACGCAATCGGGGTCGAACGTCTCGGCACCGTCCCATGTGCTGATAATGCTGTCGTAGGGCACGGCCACGCCCTCCAACGTGCGGCCATCGCCCTCCTCGGCGGCTCTCAGGCACACGCCCCTCAATCCGATTTCATGCTTCATTCTGAGCCTCCTATGTCTGTGGTTCCGGTTGCGGTGCCGGGATAAGCGGCGGCAGCGCCTCCCTTGCGCGCACCTCGTTGACGTCCATCCACCCGGCCTCTATCGCCGTCTTGTAGGCGTTGAACCGATCGGCCATGTCCGCGCGCCGGCTGCTGTCCCAGTCGAACGCGGCCGTGCGGCCCCTCGGCAACAAACGGTTGAACAACTCCTCGATCTCGCCCGCATAAGCCGCCAACGTGTAATCGGCAAACTCAATCCACGACTGTTCTATGTTGCTGTAGGTGAGATTGCTACCGTCAACGGCCGCAAGCATGATGCTGGCCGGGATGCCGAGCAACCGGGCGATCTGCGTGGTATCGAATTTCTGCGTTTCGAGAAACTGCAAGTCGGCCGGTTTCATGTCCAGCGGCACGTATTTGAGTTTCGAGCCGAGCACCTTCACGTCGCCGGCCTCACCGGTGGCCTTCCACGCCTCCTTGGCGTCCTTGGCAATCTGGGGGGTCACCTTGTCCTCGGTCTGCAAATAGCCCTTGAGGTTGCTGCCGTCGCTGTAGAACTTGGCCTTGTAGGTTCGGGCCATCTGCGCGGCCTCCACCTCCTCACGCGCCGCCGAGATTGGGCCAAGCCCACGCAACCGGCCAGGCACGTTCAAAAACTTGCAATGCACGATCTGGTCAGACGTGTAATCATGCCCAAGATAGGAATAGCGGAGTTTCGGAGAGGCGGGGTCGGTTCCATCGTCGCTCACGGTCACAAGCGACGGTGGCAGCACCTCGCACGACACCACCTCGCCACCGAACCACACAAGACGCACGAAAGCGTTTCCATCCAATACCATGCTTGCCACCATGTCCGCGAGGAAGTCACGGCGGCTACGGTTCACGTCCGGCTGAAGCACGATGGACGAAACCGTATCGAGCTTCACGCCACCCCTGATTTCATGGATAGGCAAACCCGTGATAGCGGTTTGCAGCACCTGCACGCCACGGAACACGGTTGAGAGGCTCAACGGGTCGCAGTTCCCCAATCGTGCGGGCGGCTTGATGCCGTCCGGCATGTCCGCGTCGGTGCCGCGCGTCAGCACGCGGCCCGCCATTCTCACACGCTCCCAAATGCTCATGCGGCCAAGTATCACCGCCAAGCGCCAAACCCGCCACAAGCCCGCCGCCCAACGCCGCATAGTGCCGCCATGCAACGCCGAACGCCACCGGCTAGTAGATTTGCAGCGGCCCCGTTTCCTCGGGCCTGTGGGCGGCTCCCCAAGCCGCCAACATGCAGCTTTCCAACGGTGATGTAAGGCCGGTGCTGCCACGGCGGCTCACCCGCCATGCGTCGCCGGCCCATTTGCGCGCCGAGTTCGCGGCGCTGGCGTCCAACTCAGCGTCGGCGGCGTGAGTAACCGCCTTATTCGCCAGACCGGCGACGAAACTCTGGCCGATGGTCAGGTAGTCGGCGGCGTCCATGTCCACGAACCGCAACAACGGGTCGCCAGCGTCGTCTGCCATATGGTGCAACCTGTCGGACAAATCGGCGGCGGTGCCGCGCGCGTCGATCACCACCGGCGCGTCATATTTCTCACACAACCGGTTGAGTTCGGTGGGCGCGTACCCGGTGCCGTCCAAGATTCTCAACAGTTGCACCGTAATTGTGCCGTCATTGTTGGCGATGCCAGCCGAAACGCTGGTATGGGTGCCGTCCACGTCCACCGCGACGCCGAACACCACCGGCCGGCCGTCCAAGTCGCCGGGCGTCACCGGTGCCGTTACCGTAGCCGCCCACAACGCCTCGTCTATCGCCCGGTCCGTTATGCCCTCGTCCCTGCGGTTGCCGAACGCGCGCGCCCAACCTGCCGGGTTGCCCTGGAACTGTTCTCGGAAGTCGGCCAACTGCGTCTTGTCCCACAAGAGTCCGGCAGCTGGGTGATAGCGCATGATGCTGTCCAGATTCTCTGGATCTTCGTCGGCCGGCAAACCGAAGTCGAACCAACACGTTCGGCGCGATTGTTCGCCAGCCCTGCAAGCGTCAAGGCGGCGGTTGAAAAACGTCGATTCCGCCGTGCCCTCTGTACTGGTAATCCATAGTTGCGGTTGCACGCCGGTGGCCTTGAACCTTGTCGCCATGGTCGGCATGAAGCCGTCCAAAATGGTGTTGCCGGTTTCCTCGGACAACGAAAACGCCTCGTCCAACGTGATTTTGTCGCCTTGGACGCCGTGCCCCGCAACCTTGGTCACGCTCTTCGGCATTATCACGCTGCCATTGGCGAACGGCTGGCGCAAGTCGCCCGCGCCGAGATACGGCCGTGTGGTTATTGCGGCAAGCGGCGAGCTGCCGAGCGTTTTCAGGTATTTCTTGAAGTGGTCGCCCGCGTCCTTGCCCGTCTGCGCCAGATAATAGATGAAACGATCTGGTCCCCACTGCGAGTTGCGCGTGTCCACCGCGTCCACAAGCGTACTTTTTCCACATTGTCGCGGCGTGCTCAATATGACCGTGTCATAGTAGTAAGTGCCTGTGTCCGGGTCTATTTCACCCGCCACGTCGGCTACCAACCGTTGCCATGGCAGAAGAGGCGTGCCAAGCAACCGGGCGAACTTGGCGACTATAGGCCCGTCGGTGCGGCGGTCCGGGTTTCGCTGGGTGCCGCCGCGCAATGGCGTCATGCCCGTGCCTCTTCCAGCAGACCGGCAAGAGCGGGGTCGATTTCCTGCGTTGCCTGGAACTCGGTTTTCAATTCCTGGTACCACGCCAAGAGTTGGGCCATGACACGGCTCGTGTCGCGTCCTTTGACGTTCAGCGCGTCGAAATTGCGGGCAATGTTGATCATGGTCTTGCACACGTACTTGGCGTTAGGGTCAAGCTGCCTATCGCCCACGAAACTCTCGATAAGCTCCTTGGTGGCGCGTTCCTGCAAGCCCTCGTTGGGACCATAATAATCATTGAAACCGTCCAAGGTCATTTGCATTTTCCAACCTCCTTAATAGCTGGTTTTCATTGGTATTCCGCCGTTTTCACGTTTTTTTATCCGGTTCGAGAGAGTGAAAAAGTGGGCGCGGGGTCTTGGTCAAGGCCGATGGCTTAAAAAACAGGCTCACCACTCCGGCCTTGACGCGACTGTGACGCGATCACTGCGAAGCCCCAAGCGTACGAGCATGGCGCGGCGTTCCCGCTGTCGTGCGTCCACCAACGCCTGTGAGATGTGCAAGCCGTACCATTGGCGCACCAACCGCTTGGCCTGCTCCGTCCCGGCCCGCTCCCACTCCACGCTGAAGCCGGGGTCTATCACCCGCACGTCATAGTCCAGGGCTATCCACTCGTCCAACATGCGCGGATGCCTCTTGCTGCTTGGCGTGGTTCGTGCAAGCCACACGTCGATAGGCTCCTGGGTTATGGCGAACTGGCGATAGGCGGCAGACCACGCCATAGCCACCGCCCGCCGCTGCGCCATGCTGGGCGACGCCGGTAGGCGCATGGCCTGAGCCAACGCCGACCACGACACAACAGGGTCTCCGGGCTGCCTGTGTGAGTCAATCCACTCCACTGCCTCACGGTCGCATGCACCGGGTGGCGTGATGATGATATGCAGGCGCGCGCCATAGCCATACAGCACGCGGTCTTGTCGACTGGCGTTGCAATGCTTGCACGCACGCCTGATGTTCGCCACGGTATCCATGCCGCCATGCGAGTAGGGCACTATATGGTCGTCTTCCTCACCCACGCCGGTGCAACCGGGCAACCTGAGCCAACAAGCATTGCCCCACGTCTCGATCACCTTTGCCCTCACAAGAGGGTCGATGGTCTGCCTACGCGCCATGACCCTGCCTCCGCTTCCTCGCAAGCACCCACATATCAAGGTCCGCCAGCTCGTACAAGCAAGGCGAGTTGAAAGCGTCGCCGGCCTTGAACCATGACGGCCCACGGTCCTCCTCCCTCATGCGCTCCATCGTGCGCGGCGAGACGCCCAAGTAGCGGGCCGCTTGCCTGGTGGTCAGTTTCGCGCGCGGGTTCATAGCATGCCCACCCAAGACTTGAGCGATGTCAACAGATCGGCACGGTCGAACAGCTGCACTCCAGATCGGGATACGGGCTTTCGCAACACGCCCCTGCTGATAAGCTCCTGCAACACATGGTCGCCGGTCGGGTCGGCTTTCGGCGCGATCTTGTTCAGGCGAAGCAAGTTGATAACAAAGCAACGCCTAACCATATCGGTTCCGACGGTGTCATGCTCCAACCGTTCGATGTTCCACCTGATAGCGTTCTTGATGTCCTTAGTACGCTGCGCTTTGTTCTTCGGCACCGCACGCTTGGCACGCTTCCTAGTCGGCCTGTAATCCACCGAATATCCCATAATCTGCCTCACTTCCTAAAGCTTGAGTCGGTCTGTCGAGTTGGTCTGTAGAAGATTGATTCCGAAGCCGCAAGGCTCCGTTTCCATGTCTCTCAAATTGGTGAACAGTTAGAGCGGGGAACCTCAAAGCGAAACAATGGAAACCGGCGAAGCCGCAAGGCTCCGCCGTCCAAAGTTCCGTAAGGTTCGCATTTGCAAAGCAAGCTCTCAAATCGGAGCCACAGCCGTCGCAATGGTCAGCGGCACAATGGCCGCGCGCAAGGTCACGGCCTGAGACCCGCCACGCATGGCGGCAAAGCACCCTGTTGCGCCCTCCCAATGCGCCCCAAGCCGTTCAGTGAACCCGCATGGCAGACCCCGCCGCCGTCGTAACCACCGGCCCACAGCCGGTGTGTTTGTAACGCGCTGGGCAAGGCGCGGCCGGATTCTTCATCACGACTCCCCAGCAACCGACGGTCGGCTGGATCAAAGTCATATTCAGTTAACGACGGCGACGACCGTCACAGATCACCGCCGCGTCTTCGCCGCACGGCATCGTCACGAGCCAACGAATCCATCACGCACGAACGCAACAGCTCCAACTGCGGCCGCGTCAACACAATCGCCGCGCGAACATCCCCGGAATCGAACGACACACGGAAGATACCCGGATATGCCTCGTAGTTATCCACGCAGACCCTAGTAGCCGTACCCATCACGCCACCTCGCCTTCGTCGGTTATCGCCATTTGCACTTCGTCGGGTATGGACTTGATGCAGCACACCAGCGCGTAGCCGTCGTACTCCGGTATCTTGCCGGTGTTCAGTACGATGGCCGGTTGGTCTTCGTCGTCGGTGAAGCACCTCACGGTGCCGCACGTCCACTTGACGCCACCCTTCTGGGTCACCAGACGCAACACCACCAGATCACCCGGCGCAACCGTGTCTGGTTTCGTGGTGATCTCGAAACGGACGCTCATTTCACTGCTCCTTGATTCATGGATTTAGGCTCATTCCTCCGCAGCGATAGGCTTGTAATCGCACAAACCAAACCTTTCAAACGACGGAGGAAGGAAGAACGATGAGTGACGAAAACACGTTCGATTTCGCCCTTTACCTGGGAACGACCACGCCGCTTACCATCACCGGTGCGACGGCCTCCACGGTCAGTGAACTCTCCGAACGTCTGAAGTCCGGTGACAGCTTCGTCCAGACCGTCAGGTTTCCCGACATGAGCATCCACGCCATCACCATCAACCCCAAGGCAGTCCCGTGGTGGCAGATCGACGCTGGCGACGTCGTGCTTCCCATGCAGATCTTCTAACGCCGCTGGGTCGTCGAGCGTGGCCATGACACCACGCTTGACAATCGCGGCCTGCTCTGGCGTCAACGCCTGATTATGGATGTACACGGCGCGGGCGTTAAGGACGATGCAGCCCTCGCCGACAATCCTCACCGATTCAGCCGATACGACGGCAACAGCACCCGAAGCGTCATGAATCAGCACACTTCACCTCCAAAGGGGCGCGGCCAAGAAGCACGTCTGATGAAACGCCGAAGTGTTCTGCAAGATTGGCGATTTCTTCAGATTTGAAGCTGATTCGTCCGGCGCATTTCTGGGATAAAGCAGACGGAGATATGCCGATGATGCCGGCAACTTGCTTCAAGGACTCACCTTTGAAGCCCGCCAGACGTTTTATCACCTGACCTGAATTTAGTTCATCTAATCTTAGAGTAGACATAACCCATATAGATACACTCAGCTAATTTAGATGTCAAGTCAAGAATGTTGAAAGTTGCAATATGCGTTAGCTAGGCTTAATATTATGTGCATGACAACAGCAACATTAAGCCCGCAAGCACAGGTAAAGTCCAATGAGGGCAAGGGCAATGGCCTTCAGTCGATTGTGACGCAAAATATGCGTATCGCCATGGCGATGCGCGGCGTATCGCAAAAGGACTTGGCGGCGGCGATGGGATTTAATCCATCTGCGATTTCGCAGAAGATGACTGGCCGCGTTTTGTGGAACCTTGAGGATATAGAAAAAGCCTCCGGTTTCTTCAATGTGAAACCGGAGGCATTGGTAGCGGGGCATGGATTTGAACCATGGACCTCTGGGTTATGAGCCCAGCGAGCTACCGAGCTGCTCCACCCCGCGTCGGCTGTTTTCAAACAGCTCTATCTAAGATAGGGGAGAATGCAAGATTGTCAAATCGGCGTGTCGGATTTTTGCGCTGAGTGAAATGCCGGGATTGATAACCGGTCATAACTCATGGCGATAACCTGACGGCGTATCAATATCCCGGCCATTGCCATAATAAGAACATGCCTATCAAGATCCCAAGCGGCCTGCCCGCGCGTGCCATCCTCGACTCGGAACGCATCTTCGCCCTGGAGAAGCCCGAGGCGGAGCGCCAGCGTGTGCGACCGCTCAAATTGGTGATCCTGAATCTGATGCCCAAGAAGGTCGAAACCGAGACGCAGCTGCTGCGCCTGATCTCCAAATCGCCGCTGCAGGTCGAAATCGACTTCATGAAGACATCCACCCACGAACCGACCCATGTCAGTCACGATCATCTGGTCAAGTTCTATGAGACGCTGGATGCCTTCCGCGACAACTACTATGACGGTTTCGTCGTCACCGGAGCCCCGGTCGAGCACCTGCCGTTCGACCAGGTCGATTACTGGGACGAGTTCAAGTCGATTCTCGACTGGGCGAGCACCCACGTGTTCTCCACCATGTACCTGTGCTGGGGCGCGATGGGGGCGCTCAACTACCGGTATGGCGTGCGCAAGGTTGACCTGCCGGAGAAGATATTCGGGGTGTTCCCGCAGTACCTGCAGGACGAGTACTGCTTCCTGACCAATGGTTTCGACGAGATCGCGCTGCAGCCGCACTCCCGTCTGGCGGGTGTGAACGAGGCCGACGTGGCGGCGAATCCCGACTTGCAAGTGCTCACTTGGGGTCCGCAGTCCGGGCCTGGACTGATCGCCACTCGCGATTTCTCCGAAGTGTTCGCTCTCGGCCATTGGGAGTACGGCAAGACGACGCTCCAGGAGGAGTACGAGCGCGACATGGCGAAGGGGATGAGCAACGTCCCGTTCCCGCACAACTACTTCCCGCATGACGATCCGCACCTTGAGCCGTTGTTCGCATGGCGATCGCACGCGAATCTGCTGTGGCGCAATTGGCTGAACTGGGTGTATCAGACCACGCCGTACGATCTCACCGAAGTGCCCGGATTGCGGGCGGAGCGCCGGCTTGGCATCGATCGTTTCCGCCACGCGCCCGCCGGCCCGCGCAAGGACGATTTCTCACCGTTCGTCCATGACGACTACGGCGTGATACGTGGCGAATGATGGTTCTCGCCTGCGCTGCGGTCGTTTGACGGGGGTCTGGGACCATCCCGGTCGGCTCCCGTTGATGGTCTTTCGGATCTGGAGGGCGCAGATGACCTCGGAATCCCGCTGTAATTGGTCGGAGATTCGAGATTTGTTGCATTAGCACGGTTTGGTGTCCACATGGCGTACAAAAGAGGGCCATCGCCGTGTTCAATAGGTGGAATACTGGCCTCTTTTGTCCATGCCTTATGAGTGGTGTTTAAAAAACCGTCCAAATAATGAGACAATGACCAATATGTTAACGCTCACGAATTTGGCGAAGAAACGCCGTACAGCCCTTGAAAAATAAGGCGTGTTGCGTGTTGTCCAAGGTGGTCATAGGATAATCACTTAGTCATTCGGAGCGGAATGTCTGGGCAGGAGCTCCGGTTGGTCGGTCTTATGCCCGGGCAGCTTCGATAACGGCTGGACGGACGATATCCAAACGTCACATTCGCCTCAACCGTTGGGCTAAACTGACAGCTGATAATGAGAGCAGGAGGCGCGATATGGTAGATGCGGTCGGTACGGGCGCACTATTGGCGGCCGACAGCGGTCCCGAACTGCCAACGGTCAATGATTTTCTTCCTCCCGAGATCCTGTTCCAGGGGACCCCCTTCGCGATCAATCGCATCATATTGATCCGCATCGTGGCGACCGTGGTGCTTCTCGTGGTGCTCGGTATCACGGCGAAGCGCGCCAAGCTCATCCCCGGCCGCTGGCAAGGCGTGGTCGAGATGGGCATCGACTTCGTGCGCGACAGCGTCGTATATCAGGTCATGGGCGAGCTGCGCGGCAAGCGTTACGTGCCGATGATTTCGACGTTGTTCTTCACGATCTTCGTGTTCAACCTGTGCGGCATCATCCCCGGTATGAACATGGCGGCCACCGCCACAGTGGTCATGCCGCTGGTGTTCGCGGTCTGGGTGCTCATCCAGTACTGGATCACCGCAGCACGCGAGAAGGGCCTGTGGGGCTACATCCGCGACGAGTGCTTCCCCAAGGGAGTGCCGTGGCCGGTGTACATCCTGCTGGCGCCGATCCAGCTGTGCGAGCTGGTGCTGATCCGCCCCGCATCGCTGACCATCCGTCTGTTCGCCAACATGATCTCCGGGCACTTGCTCGTGGCATCCTGCCTGGCGTTTGCACAGTACTGGGTCATCGACGCGACCAATAAGCTTGCCGGCATCCCCGTCGGCGCGCTGTGGTTCGTCTTCGGTTTGGTGCTCACCCTGTTCGAGGCGTTCGTCGCCTTCCTGCAGGCCTACGTGTTCGCCATCCTCTCGACGGTGTACATCAGCATGAGCTACCCGGAGGAATGAGCCGCACCCGCGTGAGACTCACCACGGACAATACGAATACTTTGCAATTCCCGAGACAACTGAAGAAATTAACCAAGTTTTTTTAACGGTTACGTTAGAAAGGAAACAGAAATGGACATCATTACTCTCGCTCAGGTCACCGGCAGCCTTTCCGTCATCGGCTACGGCCTCGCGACCCTCGGCCCCGGCCTCGGCCTGGGCATCCTGTTCGGCAAGGCGATGGAGTCCACCGCCCGTCAGCCCGAGGTGAGCGGCAAGATCCAGATGATCATGTTCATCGGCCTCGCACTGGTCGAGGTGCTGGGTCTGCTCGGCTTCGTGGCCGCCCTGATCGTTAAGTGAGACGACAGGCGACGATTCACACGTTTATTCGACATTGAAAGGAGGGCTTCATGATGACAATAGCCGCAAGTGACGGCCTCAAGCTGTTCATTCCGCAGGTCTACGACATCGTGTGGTCCCTGATCATCCTTGTCATCGTCGCGCTGTTCTTCCACAAGTTCTTCATGCCGAAATTCAACGCCATCTTCGATGAGCGTGCGGCGAAGATCGAAGGCAACATCGCCAAGGCAGAGCAGTCCAAGAAGGATGCCGACGCCGCCAAGAGCAAGTACGAGGCCCAGCTGAGCACCGCTCGCGTCGAAGCCTCCAAGATTCGTGACGACGCCCGTGCCGAAGCTTCCCACATCATCGCCGACGCACGCTCCCGCGCGGAGTCCGACGCCGCCCAGATCACCGCCAACGCGCAGCGCTCCATCGAGTCGCAGCAGCAGCAGGCGCTGGTCTCCCTCAAGGGCGAAGTCGGTACTCTTGCCACGGCCCTGGCCGGCAAGATTCTCGGTGCCAAGCTTGAAAGCGACGACGTGCAGTCCTCGATGATCGACAAGATGATCGACGACCTGGACACGAACGACAAGAAGTGATTCCGGCGTTCCGGAAAGGGAGGTGACCAATGCGAGGAGAGGCATCCCGCATCTCGGATCGCGTTTCGCGTGACGAGTTGGCGCCCAAGCTGCGCTCGACCGGCAAGGACGCATGGCGTATCGGCAACGAACTGTTCACGATCACCAACGTGCTTGACCACACCGTGCAGCTCGAACGCGCTCTCACCGATCCGTCACGTCCGGTTGACGACAAGATCGGCGTGCTCAAGGAGCTCATCGGTGCCCAGGCCCATCCCATGACCCTGGAGATCATGAGCGATCTGGTCGGTCGCAAATGGAGCCGTGCCGCGCACATCGCCAACGCCGTCGAAGACTTCGGCGTTGACGCCATGATGTACTACGCGGATGCCGCGGGCGTCACCCTGCGCGTGTCCGTGGAACTGGCCGAGCTGCATTCCGCGCTGCTCAACCTGCCGGTTCTGCGTTCGAAGCTCAATGACGACAGCGTACCCGCCAAGGCGCGCATCGATCTGCTGAACGCCGTGCTGGGCAAGACCGAGTTCAACGAGGTCACGCTCCGGCTGGCGGAACACGCCGCGTGCAACCCGCGCAACCGGCGCTATCTGGAGACCATCCAGTGGCTGATCAACAAGTTCTCGCGCCACATGGGCGAGTCGATGATTACCGTGACCACCGCGTCGCCGCTGAACATCGACCAGATCAAGCGACTGACCGACGTATATTCCGCGAAGCTCGACCATCCGGTGCACATCAACTCGGTCGTCGACCCCACGGTCCTCGGCGGCATGCGCATCCAGGTCGGCGACGAGGTCACGGACAACACCGTGGTCGCCCAACTCCAGCAGCTGCACCGCACGGTAAAGGCGAAAGCCTGACGATACGGTTCCGGGCCGCGCCACACGCGGCGACGGAGCCCGACATGAAATTTTCCAACAATAAGGAGTGATCATGGCAGAACTTACCATTGATCCCGCCACGATACGCAAGGCGCTCGATGATTTCGTCGAGTCGTACAAGCCGAGTGACACCCCCACCCAGGAAGTGGGCTATGTCGCGACGGCCGGCGACGGCATTGCGCACGTGACGGGACTGCCTGGTTGCATGGCCAACGAGCTGCTGACCTTCGAGGACGGCACGCTCGGCCTGGCGTTCAATCTTGACGCCCGTGAGATCGGCGTGGTTATCCTCGGCGATTTCGCAGGCATCGAGGAAGGCCAGGAGGTCCGACGCACCGGCGAAGTGCTCTCCGTGCCCGTCGGCGACGGCTATCTCGGCCGCACCGTGGACCCGCTGGGCAACCCGATCGATGGTCTGGGTGAAATCAAGGGCATTGAAGGGCGTCGAATCCTCGAAGCCCAGGCTCCTGACGTTATGCACCGTCATCCCGTCGACGAACCGCTGTCCACCGGCCTGAAGGCCATCGACGCGATGACGCCGATCGGCCGCGGCCAGCGTCAGCTCATCATCGGAGACCGCCAGACCGGCAAGACCGCAATCGCGATCGACACCATCATCAACCAGAAGAAGAACTGGGAGACGGGCGACCCGAAGAAGCAGGTGCGCTGCATCTACGTGGCCATCGGTCAGAAGGGTTCGACCATCGCATCCGTGCGCCAGAGCCTCGAAGAGGCCGGTGCCATGGAGTACACCACCATCGTGGCCTCCCCGGCTTCCGATTCCGCAGGCTTCAAGTACATCGCGCCGTACACCGGCTCGGCCATCGGCCAGCACTGGATGTACCACGGCAAGCACGTGCTCATCGTCTTCGACGACCTGTCGAAGCAGGCCGAAGCCTACCGTTCGATCTCGCTGCTGCTGCGCCGCCCGCCGGGGCGTGAAGCGTACCCTGGCGACGTCTTCTACCTGCATTCGCGTCTGCTCGAACGCTGCGCGAAGGTCTCCGACGATCTGGGCGGCGGTTCCATGACCGGCCTGCCGATCGTCGAGACCAAGGCGAACGACGTGTCCGCGTACATCCCGACCAACGTGATCTCCATCACCGACGGCCAGATCTTCCTGCAGTCCGATCTGTTCAACGCCAACCAGCGTCCCGCCGTGGACGTCGGCATCTCGGTCTCCCGAGTCGGTGGCGCCGCACAGACCAAGGCCCTGAAGAAGGTCTCCGGCACGCTGAAGATCTCGCTGGCGCAGTACCGTTCGCTGGAATCCTTCGCGATGTTCGCGTCTGATCTGGACGCCGCGTCCAAGAACCAGCTGAACCGTGGCTCGCACCTGACCGAGCTGCTCAAGCAGCCGCAGTTCTCGCCGTATTCGATGGAACAGGAAGTCGTCTCTGTGTGGGCCGGCACCCATGGCAAGATGGATGATCTGCCGCTGGGCGACGTGCTGCCGTTCGAGCACGCACTGCTCGATTACCTGGAGCACAGCACCGACATCCTCAAGACCATCCGTGAGACCGAGAACTTCACGCCTGACACCGAAGCCGCCTTGGACGAGGCCGTCGAAGCGTTCCGCGAGACGTACGTGACCAAGGCCGGCAAGCCGCTGGTCGTGAAGAAGTCCTCGACGCGCAAGCCCGTGCCCGTGGAGCAGGAGAAGATCATCGCCAAGGCCGACAAGCCCGCGCACGATCCGACCAAGCACCCGATGGCTGGAGAAAAGAAGTAGCCCATGGGATCGCAACTCGCATTGAAGGGCAGGATCGCCTCTACGGGATCGCTGGAGAAGATTTTCAACGCCCAGGAGATGATCGCGTCTTCGCATATCGCCAAGGCCCGTGACGTGGCCCTGAACGCGAAGCCGTACGCCGATGCGATTTTCGATGCCGTTCAGGCTGTGGTAGCCCACACCCGTATCACGCATCCGATTGTCAAGAAGGAGGAGGACAACCCCAAGGTTGCCGTCCTCGCCTTGACGGCGGATCGTGGCATGGCCGGCGCATACACCTCGTCGATCATCCGTGAGACCGAGGAACTGCTCACGCGACTCGACGACGCCGGCAAGCAGCCGGAACTCTACGTGTATGGCCGGCGCGGCGTGACGTACTACAAGTACCGCAACCGCGCAATCGCCGACACGTGGGAGGGGGATACCGACAAGCCGGGCGTTGAAATCGCCGAGGCCATCTCCAACGCACTGATGACCGCCTACATGAAGCCGGCCAGCCAGGGCGGGGTCTCCGAGCTCTACATCGTCTACACCGAGTTCATCAACATGGTGGTGCAGAAGGTGCGCGTGCTGCGTATGCTTCCCGTCGAAGTGGTCGAGGCCAAGGTCGAATCCGGCCCGGGCATGTCGCGCGAGAGCGAGGGCGACAACGCCGCCAGCTCCAAGGTGCGCCCGTTGTACCGCTTCGAGCCCAGCTTGGACAAGGTGATGGATGCCATCCTGCCGAAGTACATCCAGTCGCGTATTCACGAATGCCTGCTGGAGGCGGCCGCGTCCGAGACCGCGAGCAGGCAGAACGCCATGCACACGGCGACGGAGAACGCGCGTAACCTGATCGACTCGCTGACCCGTAAGATGAACGCCTCCCGTCAGGCGTCCATCACCCAGGAACTTACCGAAATCATCGGCAGCGCCGACGCGCTGAACACAAAGGAAGAGTAGGAACGCATATGGCTGACAATCAGACCACAGCGGCTCCCGAGACGGCTGCAGAGCCGATCAATGGACGTGTGACGCGTATCCAGGGTTCGGTTATCGACGTCGAATTCCCGGTGGGCCACCTGCCCGATATCTACAACGCCCTGACCGTCGAGCTGACCAACACCGGCGCTCACGAGGAAGGCGAGACCGCGCACACGATCACGCTTGAGGTCGAGCAGCACCTTGGCGACTCCACCGTGCGCGCCGTGGCCCTGAAGCCCACCGACGGCCTCGTCCGCGGCGCTTCGGTGCACGACACCGGCAGCTCGATTTCCGTGCCCGTCGGCGACGTGACCCTGGGCCACGTGTTCGACGTGACCGGTCACGTGCTGAACAAGAAGGCCGACGAGACCATCAAGGTCACCGAACGCTGGCCCATCCACCGCAAGCCGCCGGCATTCGACCAGCTGGAGTCCAAGACCCAGATGTTCGAAACCGGCATCAAGGTCATCGATCTGCTGACCCCGTACGTGCAGGGCGGCAAGATCGGTCTGTTCGGTGGTGCAGGCGTCGGCAAGACCGTGCTGATCCAGGAGATGATCCAGCGCGTCGCCCAGAACCACGGCGGCGTGTCCGTGTTCGCCGGCGTCGGCGAGCGTACCCGTGAGGGCAACGACCTCATCGGCGAGATGGGCGAGGCCGGCGTTCTGGAGAAGACCGCACTGGTCTTCGGCCAGATGGATGAGCAGCCGGGCACCCGTCTGCGCGTCCCGCTGACCGCACTGACCATGGCCGAGTACTTCCGCGACGTGCAGAACCAGGACGTGCTGTTGTTCATCGACAACATCTTCCGCTTCACGCAGGCCGGCTCCGAGGTCTCCACGCTGCTGGGCCGCATGCCCTCCGCTGTGGGTTACCAGCCGAACCTGGCCGACGAGATGGGCTCCCTCCAGGAGCGCATCACCTCGACCCGAGGCCACTCCATCACCTCGCTGCAGGCCATCTACGTGCCCGCCGACGATTACACCGACCCGGCCCCGGCGACGACCTTCGCCCACCTGGACGCGACCACCGAGCTTTCTCGTGACATCGCATCCAAGGGCATCTACCCGGCCGTCGACCCGCTGAGCTCCACCTCGCGAATCCTTGATCCGCGTTACGTCGGCCAGGCCCACTACGACTGCGCCAACCGCGTCAAGGCCATTCTGCAGCGTAACAAGGAGCTGCAGGACATCATCGCCCTGATTGGTATCGACGAGCTTTCGGAAGAGGACAAGACCACCGTCAACCGCGCCCGCCGCATCGAGCAGTTCCTCGGCCAGAACTTCTACGTGGCCGAGAAATTCACCGGTCGTCCGGGCTCCTACGTGCCGGCCGACGAGACCATCGAGGCCTTCACCCGCATCTGCGACGGCGTTTACGACGACGTCCCGGAGCAGGCGTTCTCCGGCATCGGCGGCATCGACGACCTCGAAAAGAAGTGGCACGATCTGCAGAAGGAACTTGGTGAGTGATGGCTGAATCGTCAAAGGCCCTGATGCAGGTCAACATCGTCGCCGCCGATCACCCGGTGTGGCACGGCACGGCGAAGTCCGTCACCATCCCCGCCTCCGAAGGCGAGATGGGTATTCTGGCCGACCACGAGCCGGTGCTCACGGTGATCAAGGGAGGCACGGTTTCGGTCGTGGATCCCGCAGGTGAGCGCCATGCGTTCGAGGTCAGTGACGGATTCATCTCCTTCGATTTCAACAAGCTCACGGTTGCCGTCGAACGCGGCCGTGACGTGGTCCGCACTGAAGGACCCGGTATCGAATAGCGAGCTCTTCGGCACGGCAGCGGCTGTGCCGTTGCGCTCGCACTGGGCGTCGTCTGCATCCCGCAGGCGGCGCCCTTTCTGCGTTATCTACTCGGTGTTATCCCCCGTCAATGCCCGGCGCACTCCACCACTCCCGCCAAAATACGGGTTGAAATAGCCGAAATCCGCAATTCCCCGTGTGAAATCGCCGTTTTTGGATCCTGAAACGGCGATTTCACACGGGGAATTGCTCAAAGCGGCGATTTCAACCCGTATTTTGGCGTTCGATACGCTCGCGCTGTCGGCGCGGCCGTACGGTTCGTGCCTGTTACTGGTCCGAGAGGCGCTCCCTCCCTTCCGCGCGTACTGTACACTGGTGTGACGTGCGCGTTATTGTTGCTGATTGCTCTGCTGAATATTCCGGTCGCCTCAGTGCGTCGCTTCCTCCCGCGAAGCGCGTTCTGCTCATAAAGGCCGACAACAGTCTGCTGATCTTCTCCGAACTCGGCTCATACAAGCCGCTCAACTGGATGGCTGCGCCCTGCACTTTGAAGGACGTCACCCCGGACTCTGTTGAGGACGCGGACGGGCCTGCCCCCGAGCATATCCTTCGCGTCTGCGCCGACAAGACCAGCGACGTCTTGGAAGTCTCCCTGTACCACGTCTACTCCGACACCACCTATGACCTCGGCATCGATCCCGGCCTCATCAAGGACGGCGTCGAAGACCACCTCCAGCGTTATCTCTCCGAACAGATCGACCGCATCGGCCCCGGCTCCAAGCTCATCCGCCGCGAATACCCCACCGCAATCGGCCCCGTCGACATCATGGCCCTCAACGCCGACGGCGAGCACGTCGCCATCGAGATCAAACGCCACGGCGGCATCGACGGCGTCGAGCAGCTCACCCGCTACTGCGAGCTCCTCAACCGCGACCCCCTCCTCGCCCCCGTCCACGGCATCTTCGCCGCCCAGACCATCACCCCTCAGGCCCGCGTCCTCGCCCAGGACCGCGGTTTCGAATGCCTCATCCTCGATTATGACGAGATGAAGGGTAGGGAAGATGATTCCCTTCGCCTCTTCTGAACACGCCTGAACACACCGCGATGGCGCGTTACCTGCGTTGCGTCTCAGTCGCGGTACCTTTGTACCGCTTCCTTCGGTGCGTCTTGGTACCGCGCGCATCGCGGCGTGTTCAGGGGTGTGTTGTGTGGTGGCGCGTTGCCGGCGTTGCTCCTCAGTCGCGGTGCGCTCAGGCGGTATGCATGCGGCCCAGGGCGATGGCGGTGCGTAACACGTAGGCTTCGCGCGCGTCGGCGGCGTCCCAGCCAGTGGTTTCGGCGGCCCGCTTCAAACGGTACCGCACCGTGTTCGGGTGTACGCTCAATTCCTTGGCCGTGGTCTCCAACGAGCCGCCGTTGCGCAGGAACGTGGACACGGTTTCCAAAGTAGGATCGTCCGGCCCCGCCGTCTGCAGACTGGCATATACCGTATTCACCAGCTCGTCCACGGCATCCTGATCTCCCAGCAGCGCCCGCTCAGGCAGCACGTCATCGGCACGCATCGGGCGCGGAACCTGCGGCAATGCGGGAGCCGCCGCAATCGCCGAACGGACCGCCTGCACCGTGCGGCAGGCACCCTCGACACCGCGGCGCAAAGGTCCCAGGCACACCGGCGCCTTCGTCGAGAACGCCGACAGCGTATTGGTACACGTTACATCGGGCGTCGCCGCCGCACGCGGCATGATCAGCGCCACGCACAGACCGTTCGTCGTCCCCGTCACGCACGGCCCGCCGCCCAGATCATGCACGGTCCTGCGGATCGCGGCCCTTGTGCCCGCCATCGTGTGCAACGGCTTGCCGCCGATGGCAAAGCACAGAAAATCATCCGAAAAATCAAGAATCCCCAGAATCGCCGCGGCACGCTCATCCGCCAACCCATTGACCAGACACGCGAACGCCACCGATTCCAGTCGGGAATCGGCGTCATCCTGAGCGGAACCACTGCTCAGCAGGTCAAGGAAGTCAACGGAACCATGCTCCGTGTCGAAATCGGTCATACCGTCCAGCATAGCCGAACCGTCTGCAAGCGTCACCAGTCGTCACCGGATGTCCGCGTTGCGCCGCGCCCGCTGCGACTCCCGCCAGAACGTGAGCACCACGAATCCGAACACGAACGCCACCGGCAGCATATGTCGCTCGAAATTGTTCGCGGGCGCGGTGATCATCACGCCCATGAGCAGCAGCAGCGGCAGATGCATGACCAGTGTGCGCCACCGGCGAAGCACCACTTCGGCCGCGCCGATCAGCAGCGTCATCATCACATACAGGTTGCCGTGAGCCACCCATCCCAGCACCGGAATCTCACCGAACTGCTTTGCGCCCTCGGCGATGGACTGCCGCCACTCGCTGCACCAGTATTTGATCCACGTGGTCTGGTCTGTCACATAATCGCTGTTCACGTAGTAATCCATCGACACGTACGGCTGATCCATCGGGTTGAAATAGCCGAAGCACTTCGCCAGCAGCGCGTCGATGGCGGTGACGGGATCGGCCTTGACGATCTGCCACCAGGCGCTATTGAACCGGGCCATGTCCTCCTGTGTGACCGACCGCCAGCGGTAGCTTACCTTCTTCGACTGGATGCCGGACGACTTCACCGGGTCGGCATCCTGCGGCTGGTAGGCGTCGGCCATCTGATCGAGATTGAAGATCGGCGCGATCTCCTCCCTGGCGGACTGCGGTATGCTGCCCGGATTGCGCTTGGCGATGCGGGCGATCTGCTGCAGCTGGACGCCGTGGCTTTCGATCGGATCGCCGCTGATGATCGCACCGGTGCGGGTCAGCATCACGACGCCGCCATGCAGCACGATGACCGGCAGCAGCAACGCGACGACGTACGCCTTCCAGCGGCGATGGTCGGAAAGCAGCGCAAGAATCAGCTGCAGCACGATGATGTACCAAGCGTACTTCGCGCTCGCCAGCATCACCACGCAGGCCAGGATCAATGCGATAAGGCTGCGGCGGCGCAGCCTGACCACCTTGTCGCCCTTGCCTCGCCACGTACGGAACAGCTCGTACCACACGCCGAACGCCCACACGAACGAGAACGCGAACAGAGGCGATTTCGTCAGCGAGATCGTCGAGAACACCGCGAGCGGACAGCATAGGAAGAACAGGATAATCACCAGACGCGAGAACCATCCCGAGGCGCCTTCGGGCAGGCGTCCGTTCCCGGCACATGCCCGCGCCGCGAAGCCGGGGGAGGCGTACCCGCGCTCCGGATGCGTGAAATCAAGCATGACCAGTGCCATCAGCCCGCGTTCGGGATGCGTGAAGTCAATGCCGGCGCGGCGCGGCAGCCACGGCAGGTTGAAGAACCGGTTGGCGGTGGCGGCGCAGCAGAACGCGGCGAACAGGAACTGCGCGGATGACAGCACCACGAATCCGACATCGTTGGAATCGGTGAAATACCGGGAGACCGACAGCACGGCACCATACAGTACCGTCAGCACGATGTTGTGCTGATCGGTCAGGTACGTCGGATTCGACGGCCATATGTAGTGCGCGGTCGGATAGATGTCCATCGGCACGAATGAGAAGAATCCGATATACGGCTGATCCAGGCCGGTCCATTGGTTCCAGGCCCAGCTGAACTCGCGAGCCTGAGAGCGGATGTCGGCGCCGAACGCGGACAGCAGCGTCGTCGGCACCCAAAGCCAGCCGATGAACAGGATCAGTGCGATTTTCCACCACCGGTCGGTGGCACGTACGCATACCCGGGCGAGGAACCGTCCGGTCCGGCTGACCCACGAGCCGGGAGCGGATGCCAGGAGCCGCGCGGCCGCGCGACGTGCGCCCGCCGGAATCAGGCGCCGTGGATGCAGGCCGTTCTTGCCGCTGGACCAGCCGAACACCGGTATGCCGTTCGCCCAGCGAGTCATTGCGACCACGGCGGCGAATGGTACAAGGAATCCGACAACGGCAAACAACCAGTTCACCGCGCCGAAATCCGCGATCGAGGAGTCTGCCCAGTAGAGCGGCCCCACCGCCACGCACAAGGCGATCCACAGGCAGGCCGCGACGGCCAGCGTCCATCGCGCCACGGCCGCGAGACGCGCGAGGGCGATGCCGGTGGCGCGTCGTGACCTGCCGCCGCTGCCTCCGCGCCCGCCGCGGGCCGGGGTGGCGCTGGAGTGATCCGTGATGTGAGCTGTGGTCATGTCATGGTATTCTACCGATGCGCCTTGAACGGCGGCGATCGTGCCATTGCCGGCATTTGCCGTAGGACGATATCGGGCATAATCTGAAGGCATGTCGGAAACAACAAGGGGAATCATTCCAAACATGCCACGCACCACCGAGGTGGCTGACAATGTGATTGCGGTGGTGGAAACCGCATCGACCAATACGCTGGCGCGGCAGATGCTGCGCGACGGCACCATGGCGCCTCCGGCCGACGGGGGTGCCGGTGTGGCCGTGGTGGCCACTGATGTGCAGAGCGCGGGCCGCGGCCGGCTGGAACGCACATGGGTGAGTGCTCCCGGCGAATCGATGACCTGCTCGTACATCGCCACGCTGCCGGCGGGCGTGATCGCCGACGGCAGCGTAAACGGCTGGCTGACGGTGATCGCCGGGTTTGCCGCGCTGGATGCGCTGCGGGGCGCGCTCGCCGAATGTGGGGTGGCCAGTGAAGATTGCGGTCTGCGGCTCAAGTGGCCGAATGACCTGTTCTGCCAGGGACGCAAGCTGGGTGGCATCCTCACCGAGATGGTGCCGCTGCCCGGGCGCGATGACAGCGCGGCGCTGGTGATCGGCATCGGCATCAACCTCGCGATACCGGCCGACCGGTTGCCCACGGAGCAGTCCACGTCACTGCAACTGCATGTGCAAGGGCTGCCCGATGCCCGGACACTGCGTGATATGATCGCCGCGCATATCGTGCGGTCGCTGAGTTCCCGACTGAGCGGTTTCGTGGCAGACCCGCATGCCGCCGCCGAGCGGCTGCGCGAGGAGACCTCCTGCGTGTGCTGGACGCTGGGACGTCGTGTTGAGGCGCGCTTCACCGATGGTTCGGTGCTGACCGGTACGGCGACGGCGCTGAACGCCGATGCGTCGCTGAGCGTGCGTGACGATGCGGGCGAAAACCATGTCGTGCACACGGCCGACGTCGGCGTATTGCCGCTGTAGTCGCAGCGAACGGTTCTCAATAAGAAAGGTGTGAGCCTGCATCCGTCCGAAATGAACAAAAAATATGGAAGAAGCCCGGAATTCCGGGCTTCTTCCATATGAGCGTTTGTGCGGGAATGTTAGAAATCCTCGCACAAACGCTATTGAGAACCGTTCGCTGCGACAACAGCGACGCGAATCAGAACAGCTTGGCCAGACCGGTCGCCGCGAGCGACGCGACGACGGCCTTGATGACATCGCCGATCACGAAGCCCATCGACGCAATCGCCACGGTCGTGAACGGAACATGCATGACCATGGACTGAATCGTGATGCCGAACAGGTACAGCACCACCAGGTTGCCGGCCAGTGAGGCGCCGAAGTAGCGGACGGCGGTCAGCGCGGCGTGCGGAGCCGAGTCAAGACGCGCCTTGCCGCGTAGCAGGGCGGTGACGATTACGGCCGGCAGGAAGCCGATCAGGAAGCCCGCGCTCGGGCCGAACAGGGCGGCGGTGGAGGCGCCGCCGGCGAACACCGGCAGTCCGGCCGCGCCGGCGGCCAGATACAGCACCACCGCGCTGCCTGCCTGACGCCAGCTGAGCATCAGACCTGCCAGCATCATGACGAAGGTCTGCAGCGTGATCGGCACCGGGGTGCCAGGGATCGAAATCTCACCAGCTGCCGAAGCGAGCCACATGAGGACGGCGAACAGCACCGGCTTGCCGATGGTCGAAGCCAGCATACGGCCGCGCTGGGCGGTGGAAACAGTACGTTCGGACATGAATAACCCCTCTCGATGATGAAAGAACGGACGGCGAGTGTCCCCCCGTTGTCGCCAATGATAGAAAGCCCTCGCCTTAGACGGCCTGTCGGGAACATACAAAAGTCGAGACGGCCTTTTGTGGATGTTCGCCGGTTACGGTGCCGGAACTTACGTGGCCGTTTGTCTTCGCTCTACAAAATATCGCCGCCGTTTTTGTCGAAAACTTGACTCCGCGCTCGCGCGCATACGGCGATAGTGGAATATATGGGAAATATCGTCAAAAAAATACTCGTCGCCAACCGCGGCGAGATCGCGCTGCGCGTGGTGAGAACCGCCCGGGAGATGGGGATTTCCACGGTGGCGGTGTACTCCGAACAGGACCGCAACGCCCAGTACGTCCAGCTGGCCGACGAGTCGTACCTGCTGTCGGGTGACACATACGCGAGCACATACCTCAACGAGGACCTGTTGATCGGCATCCTGCACCGGTCCGGCGCGAACGCCGTGCACCCCGGCTACGGATTCCTCTCCGAGGTGCCGAGCTTCGCCGACAAGGTCGAGAAAGCGGGCGCGATCTGGGTGGGGCCGCATCCGCAGGCGCTGATCGACCTCGGCGACAAGATCACCGCGCGTCGCGTGGCGAAGTCCGCGCAGGTGCCGCCGGTGCCGGGCATCAGCGAGCCGGTGCGCGAGCTGCGCACGCTGCTGGACTTCTCGCACACGTACGGCTACCCGGTGATGATGAAGCGCACCGACGGCGGTGGCGGCCGAGGCATCACCGTCGTGCACGACGATGACGAGATGCGTCGCTTCTACATGAACCATGACGCGATGCAGGGCGGCGACCTGGACGAGTACTTCATCGAGAAGTTCATCGACAAGGCCCGCCACGTGGAGACCCAGTGCGGCCGCGACCGTTTCGGCGACTTCACCGTGTACTCGACGCGTGACTGCTCTGTGCAGCGGCGCAACCAGAAGCTCGTCGAGGAGGCCCCCGCTCCGTTCCTGCCGGACGAGGTCATCAACCAGCTGGAGACGTATTCGCGCAGCCTGTTCAACAAGGTCGACTACATCGGTCTGGGCACGTGCGAGTTCATGGTGACCCCGCATCGCAAGGTGTACTTCCTGGAGGTCAACCCGCGTCTGCAGGTCGAGCACACGGTCAGCGAGGAGGTGTGCGGGCTCGACCTGGTGCGCGAGCAGATCGATATCGCCGACGGCGGCCACCTGACACCGGCCCCCGCGCCGCGCGGCCACAGCTTCGAGCTGCGCATCACCAGCGAGGATCCGGCGACGAACCTGACGCCGTCCTCCGGCACGCTGGAGCGCATCGTCTGGCCGTCCGGCCCCGGCCTGCGCATCGATACCGGCGTGGAGCAGGGAGACACGGTCTCGCCGAAGTTCGATTCGATGATGGGCAAGGTCGTGATCACCGCGCAGAGCCGTGAGGCGGCTGTCGCCCGCGTGCGCCGCGCGCTCGACGAACTCGTGATCGAGGGCGTGCCGACCCCGGTCAGCCTGTTCAAGCAGATCTTCAACGACGATGAGTTCACCGCCGAGCATGGTCATCTCTTCGACGTGAGCACGAAGTGGCTGGAGCGCAAGTACCTCAACCATGAGCCGCAGACCGTGCGCTCGGGACAGCCGGCGTCGCTCAGCGGCGAAGGCCAGGACGCCGGCGCGAAGGCCCCGACGAGCGAAAGCTTCGTCATCGAGGTCGACGACCGCCGTGTCAAGCTCACCGTGCCGACCGACATCGTCAACAACCTCATGGGAGCGGGGCGTTCGCGCGGAGCCAAGCGCCCGTCGCAGCCGCTGCGAGGCCAGGGGCTGCACGCCATCGCGGAGAAGAAGGAGCACAACGACGGCAAGTCCGGCGTCATCGCCTCGCCCATGCAGGCGGTGGTCACGCGCATCAACGTCGCGGAAGGCCAGTCCGTCACCAAGGGCGACCTGCTGGTGGTGCTGGAGTCGATGAAGATGGAGAACTACGTGTACGCGCCGGTCAACGGCACGGTCGCGAAGATCTTCGTCGCGCCCGCCACCGGCGTCGAGGCCGGCGAGACGCTGGTCGCGATGGACGTCGACGGCGCCAAGGCGCGCGACAAGTCCGGCGCGGTGGATGACGGCGGCAAGTCCGCAAGCACCGCGAAGAACGGCAAGGAGGGCAAGTGATGACCGATATCATGAACTCGCCGGCCGTGAAACAGGTCATGAAACAACCTGGGCACGTCTCGGCGGACGGCGCCGCACAGGCGCAGGGCGAGCAGCCGATCCGCGCAGCGGTGGTACGCGCGGCGGAACTCGCGCGTGACGCTGAATCCAACGCGCGCACCCGCCAGCACGCCAAGGGCAAGATGACCGCCCGCGAGCGGCTCGGACTGCTGCTCGACACCGGCTCGTTCGAGGAGATCGGCCGGTTCCGCGGCGGCGACATCAACGGCGGCAAGGCCGGTTCGGCCGTCATCACCGGATTCGGTGACGTGTACGGCCGCAAGATCGCCGTCTACGCGCAGGACTTCTCCGTCAGGGGAGGCACGCTGGGTCGTGCCGAAGGCGAGAAGATCTGCCACCTGATGGACATGGCGCTGGACCTGAAGGTGCCGATCGTCGCGATCGTCGACTCCGGCGGCGCCCGCATCCAGGAAGGCGTCGCCGCGCTGACGCAGTACGGCCACATCTTCCGCAAGACCTGCGACGCCAGCGGCTTCGTCCCGCAGATCTCGCTGATCCTGGGTCCGTGCGCCGGCGGCGCCGTGTACTGCCCGGCGCTGACCGACCTGATCGTCATGACCAAGGAGAACTCCGACATGTTCGTCACCGGCCCGGACGTCGTCAAGGCGGCCACCGGTGAGACGATCAGCATGAACGACCTCGGCGGCGGACTCGTGCACAGCACGAAATCCGGCGTTGCGCACTACCTCGGCGAGGACGAGGCCGACGCGATCGACTACGCGCGCACGGTGCTTGCCTACCTGCCGTCGAACAGCGACGCCCAGCCCCCGATGTACGCCTATGCGGCGACTCGCGCGGACCGCGAGACCGCGAAACGCCTTACCGACACCGTGCCGGACAACGACCGCCAGCCGTATGACGTGCTCGACGTGATCCGCTGCATCGTCGACTACGGCGAATTCGTGCAGGTGCACGAGCTGTTCGCCACGTCCGCCGTCGTCGGATTCGCCTGCATCGACGGCCGGCCGATCGGCGTGGTCGCCAACCAGCCGAACGTTCGCGCCGGCATCCTCGACGTGGACGCCTCCGAAAAGGTGGCGCGGTTCGTGCGTCTGTGCGACTCGTTCAACCTGCCGGTCATCACGCTCGTGGACACCCCCGGATACAAGCCGGGCGCCGATCAGGAGCACGCCGGCATCATCCGCCGCGGCGCCAAGGTGATCTACGCTTACGCGAACGCGCAGGTGCCGATGGTCACCGTCGTGCTGCGCAAGGCGTTCGGCGGCGCGTACATCGTGATGGGATCCAAGGCGATCGGCGCGGACATGAACTTCGCGTGGCCCAGCTCGCAGATCGCGGTGCTCGGCGCCACCGGCGCGGTGAACATCATCCACCGCAAGGACTTCGTCAAGGCCAAGGAGGCCGGCGAGGACGTCGACGCGCTGCGGGCCAAGCTCGCCGCCGAATACGAGCGCACCACCGTCAACGCGAACCTGTCGCTCGAAATGGGCGAGATCGACGCGATGATCGATCCCGAGCAGACCCGTCAGGCCATCGCCGAATCGCTGCGACTGCTCGCCGACAAGAAGCGCGTGCGCCGCACCACCAAGCATCACGGCAACCAGCCGCTGTAGTCCATCCCGCCGCGGCGGCCACTCCGCGGCACAACAGATTTTGAGCCGATACCGGCAATGGCGGCTCCGCACAATGTCCAAATAAAAGAAGGAACACCAACCCATGTCAGACCCCAATTTCTTTCTCAGTCGGCTCAACGGCGAACCTCATGCGCTCGCTTTCGGCGGACAGTCCACACCCTGGCCGGTTGCGCTCGCTGACCTGACCAATGATCCGGCGCTCGAAGCCACGCTGCGCGGCCATGTCGCCGCGGCGAACACGATGCTCGCCCCCGTGGCCGCCGACCTGCTTGCCACCACCGGACGCGCCGTCGACCTGTTCGGCTTCAAGCCGAACCCGGCACGGCTCCGGGCCGCCCCCCCGGGGGACCGCGCCGGCGCTGCGCGGT
>OBWW01000200.1_pt1 | contig 61264 bp, 78 predicted proteins | sample 1538091 | NCBI WGS metagenome assembly OBWW01 (sample SAMEA2580125, study PRJEB22360) | human gut metagenome | biome: human gut; feature: human-associated habitat; material: faeces | place: Denmark | collected 2008/2010 | reverse complement strand
GCCGCCTAAATTAATTTTATCTATTTAACCTGTATACTTGACTGGACATAGTGCCGCTAGCCGGTTTGGGGTGTTTTTTCTCACTCTCTCGTTTGTGGCGGTTAGCCACGTAGACAGGTTAGATTAAAATACCGTTGCAGTGGTCAAACTCGTGCTGGATAATTTCAGCCGGGAAGGCGGTGAAAGTTAACTCCTGCTGTTCCCACTGCTCGTTGGTGAAGCGGACCCTAATTTTTTGAAACCGGGTCGTGGAACGCTGCCCGGAGAGTGAGAGACAGCCTTCTTGGACCTGGTAAGGTCCACTCTTGGCAACTATTTGCGGATTGAACATTACCACTTGGAGCGGCCCGAGACTGGCAATAATGATGCGTTTCGTTACCCCAATCATATTAGCGGCCATCCCGACGCAGCGGTCGGCATTGGCCGTGAGGGTGTCTCTGAGGTCCTGTGCGACTGGCAAATCGGCCTTGCTTGCCGGCTGGCTGACTTGGCGCAGGATATTTACGTCCCTGTTGATTGGCTTAATCATGGTGAATCCTCCTTAAAATAAAAAGGGCCAGGAATAATCTCCCAGCCACTATCTAATATTTACTTGTGATGGTGCTGTTTACCCGCGTTCCGTTGCCGGTTCCGCTTAGCTGCCTTGCTAGCCTCGGTTGTTGCTTGTCCCGGCTGTTTCAGCTGGTCAATCGCACTAGCGGTTGCGTTGGCAGGCGTCTGTGGTGCCGCAGGCATTTTGATTGGGTGGTTCTTGCTTTCTTCTTCAATCCGCTTTCGGATGCGTGGCCGGTAGGCGTTGACCATCAGGGTTTGCAAGATGGCGAAGAGTCCCCCGATAAAGAAGTACAGTCCTAGTCCAGCAGAGGAAGTCAGGGAGATAAAGAAGGTCATAAATGGACTCATCCAGATGGCCATCTTCATCTGCTTCTTCTGCTCCTCTGGAACCCCGATGAGCCCCAGGTAGCTCTGGGCAGCGTAGGCGATGAAGGAAAGGACCGCCAGGATGATGCTTGGCTTCCCCAGGGCGATGCCGAAGAATTCAGCATGATAAAGGTCTGGGGAGTAGCGGATGGCAGCGTAAAGGGCGGCAAAGACTGGCAACTGAATTAACAGTGGCAGACAGCCAATCCCCCCGGTAATGCTAATGTTGTTATCCCGGTAGAGGGCCATCATCTGCTGGCTCACTGCCGCTTGTTCCTCTGGAGTTTTGGCGGCCTTTTGCTTTTCACTCAGTTCCTTGATCAGTGGCTGGACCTTAGCCATCTTCTCCTGGGTAATGGTGGACTTCTTCATTTGCGAGAACATTACCGGTAGCAAGATGGACCGAACCACGACCACGATAACGATGATTGCCCAACCATAGTTGTTGCCGAGGTGGGCGGCTAGCCATTCCATCAGGTGCTGCATTGGCTTTGCCATGTAGTCATAGACAAAACCATAGGGCTTCCCGCTCTTGGTCGTTCGTACACAGCCGCTTAGGGTCAGCAATAAGACGGACAGCAGACCGGCAAGTGTTAGTTTTTTATGTTTCATGCGTTAATAATAACTCCTTGCAATTTCTTAATTTGGGTAACAGTACATATCTTAACTTAAAGCGGCATTAAAAGCCAGCTGGTGAGGCGAATTAGCGACGGATTGTAAACCTGCCCCCGTAATCCTGGCAGGGGAGGGGGTGCTTGCTAACTTGATTGACGCGGGCATAAGGGGTGGGCCCGTTTTCAACGCGGGCAATGAAGTTGGTCACCGCGTCTGGCAACCCCTGGACTTCCAGATAGACCTGGCCGGATGGAAGGTTCTTGACAAAGCCACTAACGCCGTACTGCTGGGCGAGGCGGTAGCAGCCCCACCGAAAACCGACTCCCTGAACCTGGCCGCTGACGGTAAGCTGATAGTTGATCATTGGCAAACTCCTTAACAAAAACTTAGTAACTGCCGAATGGGTTGTCTGTATTGTACACCATTGTTTCATGGTATAATTAAAAATAAGAGAAAGGTAGTTTTTAATGGAAGAATTAACATCTGTTCACAACCAACACGTCAAAAATTGGAAGAAGCTGCAAACAAAGAAGTTTCGCCGGCAGAGTGGAGAATATCTGTTGGATGGCTGGCACCTGGTTAACGAGGCCGTCAAGGCTGGCACCCAGCTCCGGCAGCTGATTGGGACGGCTGACCAGCTTGCGGCTCACCAGGACTTAGTTGCTCGCGCTGCGGAAGCCTATGTGGTGACTCCAGAGATCATGCAGCACGTTACGGACACGGTAACGCCCCAGGGGATTGCTGCGGTCGTTGACCTGCCAGACGCGCACCGGGTACCAGCGAATATTCAGGGGGCCTGGCTCCTCTTGGACCGGGTCCAAGATCCGGGCAACGTCGGTACAATGGTTCGGACTGCGGACGCGGCAGGCTTTACAGGCGTGGTTGTTGGCGACCGGTCGGCTGACATTTTTGGCCCCAAAGTTGTGCGTTCCATGCAGGGGAGTCAGTTTCATTTGACCCTGCTCGAAGGCGACCTCCACAAGTGGATCCAGGACTTTAAGCAGCTCGGCGCTCCCGTCTATGGTACCCAGCTTAATCCGGCAGCAAAAAATTTCCGGGATGTTCATCCTGGACAGACCTTTGCCTTGATTATGGGCAATGAGGGCCAGGGGATGGCGGCTGACCTTTTGAAAGAGACGACGGCCAACCTTTATATCCCCATGCGGGGGGACGCTGAGTCCTTAAACGTGGCGGTTTCCGCGGGGATCCTGATGTTCCAACTGAACCGGGAACTGGACTAGGAGCAAATTAATTTAAATCCTGGTCATTTTTCAGTATGATAATCTAAAACAATTAGGAAGGGGTATTACATGAAAACAAAGAATGAATGGCGTCAAGATCGTGAGTACATGGCGATTGTCAATGATTTATTAGCCCAACCGGCTGTACAGAAGTTAGCGGACTATACTCAGCACCATCATTCTAACCGTCTCCAGCATTCAATCGCGGTGTCTTACGATAGTTACCGAATTGCGAAGCGTTTGCACCTGGATTACCGGAGTACGGCCCGGGCAGGCCTGCTGCATGACCTGTTCTACTATGACTGGCGGACGACCAAGTTTGACCTGGGAACGCACGCCTTCATTCATCCCCGTGTGGCCCTGCGCAACGCGGAGAAGATTACCCCATTGAATAAAAAGGAAAAGGATATTATCTTAAAGCATATGTTCGGAGCAACGATGGCGACGCCGCGTTATCCGGAGAGCCTGATCGTTTCCTTAGTCGACGATTTCGAAGCGGAGCACGAATTCTTTAGCCCACTGCGGGCGAAGCTGCGGCGCAAGATTAAGAAACGGCGGATGCGTACTATTTGGTAGGGAGGAGTAATACTATGACTGAAATGGTAGCGAAGAAACGAGAAGAAGGAGACTGTAAACTCTGTCCGAAATTTACCCAAACCTTTATGATGCTGGGTAAGAAGTGGAATGGCCTGATTATTGAGGTCCTGCTGGAACAGCCGACATTGCGGTTCAAAGACATAGCAGGTGCCATCACCAAGTGCAGCGACCGGGTACTGTGTGAACGGCTTAAAGAACTGGAAGATGAGCAGATCGTTGTGCGGAATACTTATCCCGGTTCTAGTCGGGTCGATTACTCACTGACCGAACGGGGCCGTGAGTTGGCGCCGGTAATGGAAGCCGTCCACAAGTGGAGCGACAAGTGGTGCTAATTTAGGCTTGACCTGACTTAGCGGAGTGTTTACAATGTTAAAAGCGTTGACGAAAACTAGTAGCTAGTTCAGGCCCGGCAGAGAGTCGTCACCCCATTCTGCAAGTGACGACCGGTGCCAACTGGTGAATTTCATTTTCTGAGCTGGTACGTAATGGTATTCCGGCTGATCACCGTTATTGATCGACTAAGTGTACCGGCACTATGCTGGTAAACTAGGGTGGTACCGCGATGCTTCGTCCCTATTTGGGGACGGAGCTTTTTTATTTCAAAGGAGCTGAAAAAATGGGATTAAAAGATCGACTGACGGAACTTCGCGACGAAGGGCTGGCAGAAATTAAGAATTCTAAGGACCTGAAGAAGATTAACGAAATTCGGGTCAAAATGCTGGGGAAGAAGGGGCCAATCACAAGTGTCCTGCGGGGAATGCGTGACCTCAGCGCCGAGGAACGGCCGGTGGTTGGTCAGTTTGCTAACAAGGTTCGTGACGAGCTGACCACGGCTATCGAGGAACGGCGGACCGAGTTGGAACAGGCTGCCCTGGATGCTGAACTGGCGGCAGAAACGGTAGACGTGACCCTTCCTGGGACACCGGTTGCCCAAGGCCAGTCCCACGTTATCCAGCAGATCATTGACCAGGTGGTCGACCTCTTCGTTTCCATGGGTTATGAAGTGGCCGTCGGGGATGAAGTTGAGCAGGAAGTTTACAACTTCGAAAAGCTGAACCTGCCGAAGGACCACCCGGCGCGGGATATGCAGGATACCTTCTACGTTACGCCAACCGTTTTGATGCGGACGCAGACTTCGCCAATGCAGGCCCGGATGCTGGAAAAGCACGACTTTAGCCAGGGCCCGTTAAAGATGATTTCTCCCGGGAAGGTTTACCGGCGGGATACGGATGACGCGACCCACAGTCACCAGTTCAACCAGATTGAAGGGATGGTTGTCGGCAAGCACATCACTATGGCTGACCTGAAGGGAACCCTGGAAGTGGTTGCCCAGTCGCTCTTCGGTGACAAGCTCAAGGTTCGTTTGCGGCCGAGTTACTTCCCCTTCACCGAACCATCTGTGGAAGCGGATATTACCTGTTTCAACTGCCTGGGGAAGGGCTGCGCGATCTGCAAGCACACCGGCTGGATTGAAGTGCTGGGTGCCGGAATGGTTCACCCGAACGTTCTCAAGATGTCGGGCGTGGACCCAGAAGTTTACGGCGGGTTTGCCTTTGGACTAGGCCCAGACCGGTTTGCAATGTTGAAGTACGGGGTCGACGATATCCGGAACTTCTACCAAAATGACGTGCGCTTCCTGAACCAGTTCGACGAGAAAGGATAAGTTAAATGAAAGTATCATACCAATGGCTGAAAGAATACTTAGATATTGACGTTGAGCCCCATGAACTAGCCGAAAAGATTGCCCGGACCTCGGTCGATATTAACGATGTTTATTCCCTGAGCGATGGCCTGAAGAAAATCGTGGTCGGGGACGTCATTACTTGCGAACCGCACCCGGATTCGGACCACCTGCACGTCTGCCAAGTCGACGTTGGTGAAGACGAACCAATTCAGATTGTCTGTGGTGCGCCGAATGTGGTGGCTGGTGAAAAGGTGATTGTAGCCCTTCACGGTGCCCGGATCGGTGACAACGTCAAAATTAAGCGGGGCAAGATCCGCGGTGTACAATCAAACGGGATGCTGTGTGCACTACAAGAGCTGGGGTTTAGCGATAAGATCGCACCGAAGGACTACGATGACGGTATTTACCTCCTGCCAGCCGATGCCAAGCCGGGCGAGTCGGTCTTCCCATACCTGGGGATGGACGATGTAATCATTGATACCGATGTTACGCCTAACCGGGGTGACATGCTGAGCATCTACGGGAACGTCAACGACATTGCCGCCTTTTACGGCCTAAAGCCCCACTTTAAGGAAGTCGCGGTTAAGGAAGAGGCTAACCAGGCAACCAGCGACCGCTTGTCTGCCCAGGTAACGGATACCAAGCTGGCACCAACCTATAAGTTGCGGGTGGTTGATGGCGTTACGGTAGCTGATAGTCCGCTTTGGCTACAAATCAAGCTCTGGAATTCTGGTGTCCGGCCGGTCAACAACGTGGTTGACGTCACTAACTACGTCCTGCTCAAGTACGGCCAGCCACTCCACAGTTACGACTATGACCAGCTTCCAGGTCACGACTTCGGCGTTCGCCATGCCCAAGCTGATGAGAAGTTCACCACCCTCGATGGGGATGAGCAGACCCTGAAAGAGAGCGACATTGTCGTTACGGCCGCTGGTCAGCCGGTCGCCCTGGCCGGGACAATGGGTGGTCAGGGGACCGCGGTTTCCGCCAGCACAAAGACGGTTGCCTTAGAAGCAGCGATTTTTGACCCAATTATGGTGCGGAAGCAGGCCCGGCGGCTAGACCTTCACAGTGAATCGTCAATGCGTTTTGAGCGGGGAATCAACCCGGCTACGGTGGAAACAGCGCTGGATGAAGCGGCGGAACTCATCAGCGAATTGGCTGGTGGTCAGGTTACCACGGGAATTGTCACTGCCAGTGAAAAAACGGCGGAGGATAAGCAGATTACCTTATCGCTTGCCAAGATCAACCACGTGCTCGGGACCGAACTCAGCCAGGACGAGGTAAGCGACATTTTTAACCGGCTGGCCTTCCCGGTCGACGTCGTTGATGACGACCAGCTGATGGTAACCGTTCCAGCCCGGCGGTGGGACATCTTTGTGGCCGCGGACCTGTACGAAGAAATTGCCCGGATTTACGGCTATGATACCCTCCCCGCTACCCTGCCCGTAATGACCCGCAACCACGGGGGCCTTACCCCACGGCAGAAGTTCCTGCGGGCGAGCCGGCACGGAATGGAGGGGATGGGCCTGACGCAGGCAATCAGCTATTCCTTAACGACTGAGGATAAGGCTAAGCAGTTCCAAATTGAACCCCTCGCGGAACCAATGAAGCTGGACTTCCCGATGAGCTCCGACCACGTTGCGACCCGGATGAGCCTCATCAGCGGCCTGCTGATTGACGTGGCGTACAACGTGGCCCGGAACGTCAACAACGTGGCCCTTTACGAAGTCGGACGGGTTTTCCTGCCAAAGGGTGGCGAGCGTCCAGAAGAACAGGAACACTTGGCTGGTGCAATTACCGGTCAGCTGCTGGCCAATTCTTGGCATAAGCAGGACCAGCCGGTGGACTTCTTCCAAATCAAGGGAATCGTAGAGCGGTACCTGCATAATCTGGGCCTGGCCGGGACAATCACCTACCGGGCAACGCAGGACCGGGCGGAAATGCACCCGGGACGGACGGCTGATATTTATGTCGATGACCAATTAGTGGGCTTTGTGGGCCAAGTTCACCCGCGGACGGCGAAGGACTACAAGGTACCTGCAACTTACGTCTTCGAACTGAACTTGGAAGCACTGCTGGCAGCTGATAAGGTGGCTAATGAGTACCACCCAATCAGTAAGTACCCAGCAATCACTCGTGATATTGCCCTGTTGGTTGATCACAACGTCACGAATGCCGACGTGGTTGCGGTAATCGAAAAGCGGGCCGGCGCCTTCTTAAAGAAGGTCCACCTCTTTGACGTGTACAGCGGCCTTCATCTGCCAAAGGGCAAGAAGTCCCTGGCCTACACGCTGACTTACCAGGATGACCATGGTACCCTGACCGAAGACCAGGTCAACAAGGCCTTTGCCAAGGTTACCCAGGCGTTGGAAGATGAACTGGCAGCAGAAATTCGGTAAATTTATTAACGGGATTGGAAGGGGAGTCGCTGCGGCTCCCCTTGTCTACCGCTATTAAGCAGTTACTGTGTTATAACATTATCGGAAAGGGGCTGAGATCTTCCCAGCCTCCTTTTCACTAAGGGCAAAACTATGGAAGAACAGAAATTAAAAAAGCAGAACCGCCTGGTCTTAGTTATTTTAGTGCTGCTGGTGGCCACGGGTTTGGCAATTCACCAGTATTTCAACTACGCCTTGCGTCCCGTGAGCAGTGCTAGCCAGCAACGGGTCACGGTGACAATTCCCCGGGGAGCGACTGATGACGAGGTGGCAAGGATCTTGAAAGAAAAACAGCTGGTGAGAAGTGCATACGTGTTCAGCTACTACCTGCAGACGCATAAGACGAAGGGGGTCAAGGCCGGGAAGTTTAGGCTGGCGCAGACCCAGTCGGTTCCCCAAATTGCTGCTGAACTCCAGAGCAGTCGGGCGGCAAAGCGCTAATTGCTAGTTGCTCGAATACCGATAGTGCTGTATACTATTTCAGATTAAATTAAAAGAGGGAGCAGACTGCATTAATGAGTACTGAACAAAAACGGCGGCCAATCATCATTGGTGTAACCGGTGGCTCTGGTAGTGGAAAGACGACTGTTAGCAAGGCCATCTATAATCAATTAAAGGGGCAGGATATCCAAATCATTACCCAGGATACCTACTATAACGACCAGGCAGACATGACTATGGAGGAGCGGAAGCAGGTTAATTATGACCACCCGCTGGCTTTTGATACCGACCTCCTGATCAGCCAGTTAAGTGACCTCCGTCATAACCGGGCGATTGAGATGCCAGTATATGATTACAAAGCTTATACCCGGTCCCAGGAAACGGTCCACGTGGAGCCAACCGAGATCATCATTTTAGAAGGAATCTTGATCCTGGATGATGAGCGCCTCCGGGACCTGATGGACATTAAGGTCTACGTTGATACCGATGATGACATTCGGATCATCCGCCGTATTAAGCGGGATATGGATGAGCGGGGCCGGTCCTTGGATTCCGTAATCAACCAGTACCTGGCTACCGTTAAGCCGATGTTCCACCAGTTTGTGGAGCCAACGAAGCGCTACGCGGATATTATCGTCCCTGAGGGCGGTGAAAACCACGTCGCCATTGACTTGCTGACGACGAAGGTTCGCGACATTTTAGTCAAGCGGGGTCACACCCTGTAAGTCGGTTTACAAGCGCCATAATAAATGGTAATGTAACGACGTGAATTATTAATAAGGAGTGAGTGTGTTATGGCTGAAGAAAAGACTTTCCCAATGACCTTGGAAGGAAAGCAGAAGTTGGAGGACGAGCTTGAAGAATACAAAATGAAGCGGCGTCCGGAAGTTATCAAGCGGATTAAGATTGCCCGCAGTTACGGGGACCTTTCCGAAAACTCGGAATACGAATCTGCCAAGGACGAACAGGCGATGGTCGAGAGTCGGATTGCCCAGATTGAAAACATGCTGCAATACGCTGAAATCATCGACAACGAAGATGTTGATAAGGATGAAGTTTCCATGGGGCGGAGCGTTACCTTTAAGGAACTGCCGGATGAAGAACCGGAAACTTACAGCATTGTGGGTGAATCTGAATCTGACCCGCTGAGCGGCAAAATTTCAAATGAGTCTCCAATGGCCAAGGGCTTGTTGGGACACAAGATTGGCGAAGAAGTTGAAATTGAAATCCCAAGCGGGACGATGAAGGTTAAGATCCTCGATGTTAACTAACCGCTGATTTAAATGGGAGGGGGCCAGAACTAGCTCAGCTAGTTCTGGCCCCCTCCCTTGCCATTTTAAAGTGCGAAAAGTTATAACAATGACCGTATTATTCAATTTGTCAGGCTAAATCATTGGGATTTACGTGGAAACATGGTAAAGTAGTAAGCATGAAAGGGCTGCCAAAGTCGGCAGCAAAGGGGATTTTTTGGATGAAACTAATTATTACTGACCGGGTTGACCGCTGGTTCCGCGATGAGATGGGTTTAGTGAGCGGCAACGGGATTAAGTTCTATGGCAAAACTTACGGCTATACGGAAGTTCACCATGGCTTTTCACCAGCTTTTACGCGCGAAGATCAGCCGGTAGAACCAGTCCTGGAAGTTGACAAGGACGGCATTGACTATCATATTGACGAGTTAGATGAGTGGTTCTTTAAGGATTTAATTACCACTGTCGACTATGACCCCCGGAGTGATGGTCCTGTTTTCCATTTTCAGCATGAGAATAGGGATGACCAGCCGGATATTGCCGGCCTTAGCAAGGAACAAGAAGAGCATCCAGATGCTTCTACCGGGGCGTCAGCACATTAAAGAATGGGAGTAGGACAGAAGTCGGTTACGGCGACTTTTTTCAAGGCGCTGCAAGTACAAATGAGGTCTAAAGTTCGGTTCTGCCGGGCTTTAGACCTCATTTGCGTACACGTTATTTGCTTTTGGGCTTAGTAATAGTATTTTTCACCGGCCGATTTTAATAGCTAGATGGTGAAATAAATTCTGGTGGGCAACGAACTGCCGCCTAGTCTGTGCTTGGTTTGTCCGTGCCAGTACGTCTTCGTGTTTGCCGCCGGGCTTGGGAGCGAAGAACTAACCAGGTGCCACTAATTGTCAGCAGGCTGGTGAACAGTCCAAGAATCAAAAATGGTGGTCGGTAGTAGAGCTTGACCTGGTGGTGACCCGGTGCCAGTGGAATCGCCATGAAGGTTCCCAAAACCGTCTTGGTAGCTGTTGGCCGACCGTCCACGATGGCGTGCCAGCCACGAGCGGCCGGAATAGTTGTCATGAGTACCCGTTGCTGGCGTTTGAGGTCCACCGTTCCCGTGATACTGTTACTGGAATGGTGGCTGATCTTCAGTGGAGATTGTTTTAAGGTCTGAAGACTAGCATTAAAGGAACGTTGCTTGAGACGGTAGACACTGACGTTTTGCAGCCAGACGTTCATCTTCTTCAAGCGGAAGGTGATGGTGACTGGCTGACCTTTTTGCTGGTGGGCGAGGTTGATGACGACGGTGTCCCGGTAGTTGCTGGACTGGGCAAAGGCCTTGTTATTGATGGAAATTGATGCATCGTCTTTGACACTTGGCCCCAAGGTAAGGTAGTAGGAATCATTAGTTGGTGGGATAAAAGTCAGCCGAATCGAGGCTGGCTTTAGGAAGTCCTGCTTCTTGAAAAGGGTGCCGGTAATCTGCCGACTGGTCTGAACATTGTTGAATTGAACGGAGTCAAAGTTTTGTACTTGGAAGAGCGACTTGTTAATCGGCCGTCCAGCCAAGGCCTGCATAATTTGCGACTGGTAGCTGACCGGGTCCAGGGTCGTATGCGGGAGCTGGAGGACCTCGCTACTGGCCCCAAATGCAAAGGGGAGACTATTCGGGTTGCGCCGGATAACAACGTTGCCCGTTTTAGCGGTAGTTGGCAATTGCCGCCAGTCAGGACGGTAGCCGGAGAGCGGTAGCGTTGGTGTTGCCAGGTTCTGCTTTGCCAGGGTGTACTTGAAGCCGAATAAGGCGTCGGTGACCTGGGTTCCGTTAGCGTAGGTCACAAAACCATCGCCGGCCGGCTGACCAATTGCCCCCATGAAGTTAGGGATGGCCGGCTCCAGGGTAGAGCCAAAGTGGTCACCGGAGTTGAAGTCGCCCTGGAAGGGGTCATCCTTGGTTCGTGTGAAAGTCTTGGCAACCCGGTAGAGTCCCTTGTCACCCTGGCGGAGCTTTTGGACTGCCTGGTCGAGCTGGGTGGTGTACTGGGCAAACTCGTCCTGGGAGACGTAGGCGAGGTTATTGAGACTTGTAAAAGCGCTGGTGGCGACATCACAAATGACTAGGCAAACCAGGAGGAGGTCGTACAGGCGGGGTGAATCTTTGCGTGGAATAGCTAGGCACAGCAGGCTGATGGCCGCGAAGCCAAGCCCAATCCAGCGCTGGCTGCTGCTAAGGTAGGAGAGCTTGAGCTGGCTGACGTAGGCAAAAATTGCCCCCGTTACCAGCAGGAGGAGGGCCAGCTGCCAGTAGCGCGGTCGAAAGGCTGGGCGGAGCGTCTGGGCAGCCAAGATGATGCACCAGCAGCAAAAAAGAAAGGAAAAGCGGTAGGGGTACCAGACGGGAAACTGGCCGGCATGCCACAAGAGGTCCAGGGGTTCGTAGCAAAACGAACAGATAAAGAAGAAAGTTACCCCTAAGGCTGCTAACCGCCGGTTAAGTTTTACCTGCCGGTTGAAAAAGTAGAGGAAGGCCGCCATCATCAAAAGCATTCCGATGTAGATGTTTGGCTGGCCGCTGGGCATTTGGTCAAAGTTAAACGAACCGGGAACCAGTTTGGCCAGCATCTTAAACGGAAAGTACTCAAACCGGCTATGAATTGTCTGCTCGGTATAGGTCCCCTTGCTCTGCATTAGGGCATAAATCGTGGGAAAGAGGGTGACTGCCGCCACTCCGGCAGCCGCCAACGAACTCAGGCCATAGCGGAGGATAAAGCGGCCGCGAGCGCGCCAAGTGCGTGCTTCTGGCATCAACCAGCAGACCAAAAGAAGGGTAAATAGGCAAACCATCCAGGCCATGTAGTAATTATCAACCATCATGACCGCTAGCCAGAAGATGTAAGTTCCAGCTTGCCGGCGGTAAAAGAGTTTTAGCAGGCCCCAGATAATCAGGGGGAGGATCACCAGGGCATCCAGCCAGAGCATGTTAAGCTGGTTAGCAATCATCCAGCCGTTGAGGGCGTAGGCGGTACTAAAGGCCCAAATCCGGGGACCCTTTTGCCAACCCGTTTTATCCAGGAGCCAGGCAAAGCTCAGCCCGGCTAAACCGTACCGTAAGAGAAGGATTAGCATAATCCCGGAAGTAAGAAAACGACCGGGGAAAAAGATTAATAGGAGGTTAAGGGGGCTTAAAAGGTAGTATGCGTCTGTCCCCCACATTTCACCGCCTAATCCCTTCGCAAAGGAATAGAAAAAGCTGCTGGGGTGGTGGAGCAGGCTTGCTCGAAGGTAGGCAAAGAAGTCGACGTACTGCTGACCAAGGTCCACCGTGAGCAAGCTGCTGGGGCCAAAGGGGGCCATTTGCCGGTAAGCAAAGTAACTCCCCATCAGCAGGATGGGAAGCAGAAAACTAATTCCCAAAATAAATGAACGTTGATGAGAACGAATAGTTGTTAACACTGTTAAAAAACTCCTTTGTTTTTTGCATAGTGATTATTATATAACGAATCGCTAATTTAAATTCGACAAGGAAGTTAAAATTAAGTAAATCTGTGCAGAAGGAGTTCATTTTTGAACAAATAAAGAGTATTATTTTTTTGTTAGTGACTGGTGGGCCTAATGAGGAAGAGCGACTGCTTGAAATTAGGACCTCGCCAACGGTAAAATAGTATTCACTATGATGAAGGAGAAGTTGATCCGGTGAAAATTTTTGAGCGAATGAAGAGTGCAATTAGTTCGCACCGTAATAGTAAAAACCGCAATGCTCAGTCGATTATTCCCTTTCGACTGAACTTCCTGTTGTGGGTTGTTGGGATCTTGCTTTTGGCCCTTGCTGGCCGCCTGTTTTACTTACAGGTGCTAAACGGGACCGCCTACAAAGCTGAGGTTAAACGGTCAGATACTACAATCCAGACCAATAATGTTCAGCGGGGGATGATCTATGACAGTCAGGGAAAGGTGCTGGTAGGTAACCAGACGCACCAGGCAATCACTTATACTAAGGGCGCCAACGTTTCGACAGACGACCTTTACAAGATTGCCAACCGTCTGGGCCGGTACGTGACGGTCTCTAATAAGGATTCGCGGTTGACCAAGCGGAACCAGGAGGACTACTACCTTGCCGACAGCAGCCGCTTAAAGGAAGTCTTGAAACACGTTAAGACCTCTGAGACTGATTCCGACGACGCGCAGTATAATAAGGCCCTCGATTACCTGAGCGCGCACCCGTCTGCTTGGCGCCTGACTGCCCAGCAGAAGAATAATGCGCGAATTTACGCGGCGATGAGCGGTGCCTACTCGCTTTCGACGACCTACATCAAGGAAACCGGAGTGACTTCCCGGGAGCTTTCAGAGGTTGGGGAACACCTGAGTGAAATGCCGGGAGTTAAGATTGGAACGGCTTGGACCCGGAATTATCCTCAGGGAAAGGAAATTCAAGCTCTAACCGGTGGAATGTCGACGGCCGGGTTGCCAAGCGATGAGGTCAACTCACTCCTCTCTCAAGGCTATTCCAGAAACGACAGCGTTGGTCAAAGTTACTTAGAAAAGGGCTTCCAGGCCACGCTTGCTGGTTCCAAGTCCCAAACTGAGGTTACGACTAGCGGTAATAGTGTAACGAAGGAAAAACTGAAATACCCTGGTAAAAAAGGGGATAACTTGGTCCTAACCATTAACTCCAAGTTCCAGAAACAGGTTCAACAGATTCTGGAACAAAACTATGCGGCCGCTGGGAACGCCTATTCTTCTGGTGTCTATGCCGTGGTAATGGACCCGAATACGGGGGCCGTCCTGGCAATGGCTGGAATCAGCCGGAATACCAAGACGGGAAAGCAGACGACCAACCCAATCGGGGCGATTAACCAGCCAATTACGATGGGATCGGTTGTGAAGCCGGCTACCGTGATGGGCGGGTTAATGAGTGGGGTAATTACCCCCGAAAACAGCACCCTGGTTGATAAGCCAATCCGGGTTAACAGTACGCAGAAGAGTTCATGGTTTAACCACAATGGTGGGGCCAACATGGCGGTGGACGCCGCAACCGCTCTGGAAGTTTCATCGAACTCCTACATGATGCAGATTGCAATGAAGGAAGGAAAGATGGACTACACGCCGGGCATGCAGGTAACCATGAAGCCAAGTATCTTCCAAAAGGAACGCTACTTCTTTAATATGTTCGGCCTGGGACAGAAGACCGGGATCGACCTTCCAGGTGAGACGACCGGTTACGAAGGGCCGTCTGATGCAAAGCACATCGTTTCCGCATTGGACTTGGCCTACGGGAACTATGACGGGTATACCACCATCCAGCTGGCTCAGTACATGTCAACGATTGCTAACGGTGGGAACCGAATGCGGCCGTACGTGGTCAAGGAGATTCGGGGGACCAAGAGCAATGGGGAACTGGGACCTGTGCAGTCCACGACTCAGCCACAAGTTCAACAGGTGATTCCGGCACCAAAGTCCTACTTTGAAGTCGTCCACCAGGGACTTTACCTGGTTACCCATGGGACTAACGCTTACGTGACTGCCAAGAATTTGGCTAGCGTTAAGCCGTCAATCTCGGGGAAGACCGGTACTGCCCAGACGGTTTCCGATGGGCACGAAACTACAACTTTGAGTTTTGCTGGTTACTCGCCATCGAACCATCCCCAGGTAGTTGTGGCCCTGGCAATTCCGGGAGCAACCAACGATAACGGGGAAGCGAACATCACGATGGCTAAGCAGATTTTCCAAGCCTACTGGAAGACGGTTCGGAATTCGAGCGAAGCCGATGATAGCAGCAATTAATGGTCACTCAGATCCCTGTCAAGGCTTTTTCCTTAACAAACTTTGACAAAGCACTAGCCAAAATTGCTAATAAATGATATAGTTGTACGAGTTAGGGTTACGATAAATAACCATTTAAAGATTAAAAATAAGTTTGGAGGTTTCAACTCATGCGTGTCAACATTACACTTGAATGTACTTCATGCCACGAACGGACTTACCTGACGAGTAAGAACCGTCGTCACAATCCCGACCGTCTTGAATTAAACAAGTACTGCCCACGGGAACAAAAGGTGACCTTACACCGTGAGACTAAGTAATTAGTTTACTAATCCTGCCAATAGCCTGTGCTATTAGCGGGATTTTTTTGTCACAAGGGACTATAAGAAGCGAGGAAGAACGAATGGCAGCAGAAAATGATAATGAAAGTATTGGTCAGGCGATGCAGCTGATGGTCAGCGCGGGGGATGCCAAGGACTTGGCGCACCAAGCGCTCACCGCGGCCCGTAATGGTGACCTTGACCTGGCGAAGGAAAAACTCACCGCAGCCCGGGAAAAACTGACTGTGGCCCATAACGTGCAGACGACCATGTTGACGGCTGAGGCCCAGGGGAAGACTGTCCAGCTGACCCTCTTGATTGTTCACGCCCAAGACCATTTGATGACGGCAATCACCTATGTTGACCTGGCGGAAGAGCTAGTGGCCCTCTACGACCGCCTAGACCAAAAATAGCCCGGCTGTAAATTAAGTGAGAACTTGAAAAAACGCTTGCAAAAAAGATAACGAGCGGTGATAATAAATTGTTGAAACCGTTTATCATCTTAGTATAAAGGGGAGATTGTAGAATAATGACGTCTTCAAAGTCAGAACTACGTCAGGCTTACATCGCCCGGCTTCAACAGTTAGATGTTAACACCCGTCTGAAAGAGGAACAGGCGCTGGCATCGGAACTGTATGACCAGGCGGCATGGATGGGGGCCAAGGTTATTGCCTTGACCCTTAGTCAATCGTTTGAAATTGACACGGCCCCGTTAATTCTTCATGCCCGGCATGAGGGGCGGACAGTAGTGGTTCCCCGAACCCTACCCAAGCGGCAGATGGAGTTTGTTGAGCTAAAGGAAAACTCGACCTTTGAGGAATCCGGCTTTGGTATTCTTGAGCCGAAGGATGGCCGCGTTTTCGGACCGGACGAAATTGACCTGATGGTCGTTCCCGGAGTAGCCTTTACGGCGACTGGCCGCCGGCTAGGGTTTGGTGGGGGCTACTATGACCGCTACCTGACTAATTACCATGGGAAAACCATTGCCCTGGCCTTGCCAACTCAACTGGCTGATGCTGATGAATGGGTGAGTGAGGCGCACGACCAACCGGTTGACCAGGTCCTCACGCTAGCGGAGCGTTAGTTGATGAGGAATAGTGTGTGGAAGGACAACCCGGTTACGGTCACACTGGTTGCGATTCAGGTAATTATCTACCTGCTGATGACCCTGGCCGGTGGGTCGACAAACCCGGCAGTGCTGCTCCGGTTTGGTGCCTTACAGTCGGCAGCCCTGCAAGCCGGTGAATGGTGGCGGTTGATTACGCCCGTCTTCGTTCACATCGGTTTTGCGCACCTGCTGATCAATAGTATTACCCTGTATTTTATCGGAATGTACATTGAACAGCTTTTTGGTCATTGGCGGCTGCTGATAATTTACCTGGGCAGTGCAGTGGTCGGAAACCTGATGAGTGCCTACTGGCTGCCAGCCGGGATTTCGGCCGGTGCAAGTACCGGAATTTTCGGGTTGTTTGGTGCCTTCATTATGTTAGGGGCCAGTTTCCGGGAAAATCAGGCGTTGCGAATGCTGAGTCGGCAGTTTTTGATTCTGGTAGTCCTGAATATCGTGACCGATTTGATGGTACCGGGGATCGACCTTGCGGGTCACCTCGGCGGCTTTATCGGTGGTTTCCTACTGGCCTACCTGGTCGGGGCACCCCGCTTAGGACGGGTGAACGTCATCGAACGGACGTTAGCTACCCTGGTCCTGGTGGCTGGTATCCTGGTCCTGTTTATAAAAGTGAGCTGATTAAATGGCAAGTTTACCGCGTGAATACCGGACACTATACGATGTCCAGCAGTTATTAAAAGAGTTTAACGTTTTCGTGTATGTGGGCAAACGGTTGTACGATATCGAGCTGATGGCGATTGAGCTGGATAACCTTTACCAATCGGGGGTAATTGACCGGCAGGTGTACATGAAAGCGAAGATTGTCCTACGAAAGGAACACCGCGAAGAGCAGTTCCGAGAAAAAAGTGGCCGTTTGTATTAATATAGAGTGAAAGTTTTGAGGAGGAAGAAAACATGGCAAAGAAGTTATTTGGTGTAGATCTTGGTGGGACCACGATTAAGTTTGCAATCCTGACCCAGGATGGGGAAATTCAACAGAAGTGGTCAATTCGGACTAACATTTTGGATGATGGTTCCCACATCGTTCCTGATATCATTGATTCGATTAACCACCACCTGGACCTTTACAAGATGAGCCCGGACCAGTTCATCGGAATCGGGATGGGGACCCCTGGAACCATTGACCGGGAAGAAGGAACCGTCGTGGGGGCCTTCAACTTGAACTGGAAGACCACTCAGCACGTTAAGGAACAGATTGAAGAGGGCACCGGCATGAAGTTTGCCTTGGACAACGACGCTAACGTTGCTGCGCTGGGTGAACGTTGGAAGGGTGCCGGTAATGAAGGTGACGATGTGGCCTTCATCACTCTGGGGACCGGTGTCGGTGGTGGCCTGATTTCCAACGGTAAGCTGGTTCACGGAATTGTCGGTGCTGGTGGTGAAGTTGGCCACATGATCGTTAAGCCAAATGGATACCTGTGTACTTGTGGTAACCACGGTTGTCTGGAACAGTATGCTTCCGCTACCGGGGTTGTTCACATCGCCCAGGACAAGGCAGAAGAATACGAGGGGAACAGCCGGCTGAAGGCCATGATCGACAACGGCGATGAAATCACCTCTAAGATTGTGTTTGACCTTGCCAAGCAAAACGACTACCTCGCCAACACCGTTGTTGACGAAGTGGCCTTCTACCTGGGATTAGCCTGTGCAAACTTATCCAACGCCCTGAACCCAGAATTCCTGGTTATCGGTGGTGGTGTTTCCGCTGCGGGGGACTTCCTCTTGAAGCGGGTTCAAAAGAACTTTGAACAATTTGCCTTCCCGACTGTGCGGACTTCCACAACTCTGAAGCTGGCTGAATTGGGGAACGACGCCGGGGTAATCGGTGCCGCTTCACTGGCCCGTCAATTTGCAGAAGCCTAAGTAAGGAGCGGGAAAAGTGATTTTAGGAATTAGTAAAACATTATTGACGATTAACCTCCTAGTGGCGGTAATCATCCTAGTATGGTTGTTTAGCTGGGGCTTTCAAAACTGGCGCCGGAAACATTACGCAACCGTTCTAGACCAGGAGGACTTCCAAAAGGGAATGCGGAAGGCCCAGGTGATTGACCTCTGCCAGGAAAAGGACTTTAAAGCTGGACACATCTTGGGCGCCCGCAACCTGCCGTACATCTACCTGCGGCAGCAGTATGGTGAATTGCGAAAGGATATGCCAATCTACCTTTATGATGAAACGATGACGCTGAGTACGCAGGCGGTAGCGTTTCTGGGTAAGCATGGCTACCACAACCTTTACATCCTTCGCGATGGCTACCGGGAGTGGGATGGCAAGACAAAGAAAGCCAAGTATTAAAATAAAAAATGGCATGGTGATCGCAGTTGGTCACCATGCCGTTTTTATATATAATAGTGAAGGTAATTAAAGTTGGTGTGCGGACCGGTTTTTCCGGTTAGCTGCCCGGCGGTTCTCATCAAATTTAATTTCTTCTTCTTCGACCGGCTTGATCACGGTCTTGTGAAAAGCAACCACCCCGCTGGCGATTGCGGCAAGAGCTGAGGCGGTACCAATCAAAAATCCTTTGGTAACTTGTTTCATCAGGCATTCCTCCTTATTAGTTAACTTACCACTATTATGAGCGAAAAAGGCCGTTTTTGCCAGTCATTATCAGAAAATTTACGAGTTTATAAGGAAGTTGGTTATGGATAAAGTAATTGCAATCGTTGGTCCGACCGCGGTCGGTAAAACGGCACTTTCAATCGAATTAGCGCGTCAGGAAGACGGGGAGGTGATTTCCGGCGACTCTATGCAGGTCTACCGGCACTTGAATATCGGGACCGCAAAAGTCACGCCTGCGGAAAGGGCGGGGATTCCCCACCACTTAATCGATATTTGCGACGTTGACCAGCAGTATTCGGCGGCCCGCTTTAAGCAGGAGGCCAATCGGTGGATTGAGGAAATCACCCGGCGCCACCGCCTCCCAATTATCGCGGGGGGAACGGGATTGTATATTCAGAGCCTCACTGACAACCTGGCCTTAGGGGATGACCAGGGCGAGGGCGAAGGTGAGGAGTCGCCAATCCGGGCTCGCTGGGAACGGCTTGCCGCGGAGAAGGGGAATGCATACCTGTGGGAGCAGCTGGCACAGCTTGACCCGGCCGCTAGCAGGAAAATTCCGGTTGGCAACCAGCGGCGGTTAGTTCGGGCCCTGGAAGTGATTGAAAAAACGGGACGGCCTTTTTCCGAGCAGCCACAGGGAGAGCGGCAGGCGGACTTCTTACTGATTGGCCTCAATACTGCCCGGCCAGTCCTGTATGACCGTATCAACGCCCGGGTGGATCAGATGGTTCACCAGGGACTGGTAGAGGAAGCGCGCTGGCTGTATGAGCAAGGCGGTCCCCAGCTGCCAGCGGGAAAGGGAATTGGCTACCACGAACTCTTTGACTACTTTGCGGGCCGGTGCAGCCTGGACGAGGCAATCGCTAAAATCAAGTTGGACTCGCGCCACTACGCGAAACGACAGCTCACCTGGTTTAGGAACCGGATGCCGGTACACTGGTTTGACCTGGTTAGCGGGCAGGATACGATTCAAGATATTAAGTCGGTCGTCGATGATTGGTTAAAAAAGTAAAGCTGACGAACAAATTTGATTATAATTGGCTAAAAGTTCTGGAATTAAATTGACTTGCCCGGTTGGGGTTGTTATTCTAATAACCGTATTGAAGCGGAGCTGCTTATAATTATTCGCGAAGATCCTTTAGGGGAACCGCACTAACCAGCTCTGACTTCAGATTGTTAAGAATGGCAGAGAGCATAGATTGATTGAAAGGGAATGGAAGATATGGCAAAGCGTGAATTATCAAAAGATGAAGTTCGCAAGATGGTCAAGGACGAAAACATTCGCTTCTTGCGGGTAATGTTTACCGATATGCTGGGGACGATTAAGAGCGTTGACTTACCAGTCAGTCAGCTTGATAAGTTGATGGATAATAAAATTATGTTTGACGGCTCTTCAATTGACGGCTTTGTCCGGATTGAAGAAAGTGATATGTACCTGTACCCAGATATGTCAACTTGGCTGGTCTTCCCATGGGGGGCTGAGCACGGGAAGGTTGCCCGGGTAATCTGCAGTGTGCAGACGGTTGATGGTGAACCATTTGCCGGTGATCCCCGGAATAACTTGAAACGGGTTCTTAAAGATATGCAAAAGATGGGCTTCAAGGACTTCAACATTGGACCGGAACCCGAATTCTTCCTTTTCAAGACTGATGAGCAGGGAAACCCTACGCAGACTGTTAACGACCAGGAAAACTACTTTGATATGGAACCGGCTGACCGGGGTGAAGACTGCCGTCGGGATATCGTTCTAGCACTGGAAAAGATGGGTTTTGATGTGGAAGCGGCCCACCACGAAGTTGCTCCCGGACAGCATGAGGTGGACTTCAAGTATTCCGATGCTCTCGAAGCTGCCGACAACATCCAGACCTTCAAGCTGATTGTAAAGACGATTGCTAAGAAGTATGGCCTGCACGCGGCCTTCATGCCGAAGCCGCTTTCTGGAATCAATGGTTCGGGGATGCACCTCAACATGTCCCTCTTCACGCAAAATGGTGACAACGCCTTCTTTGATCCGGAGGATGAACGGCAGTTATCCCAAACGGCCTACCACTTCCTCGGCGGATTAATGAAGCACGCCCGGGCCTACACCGCTGTCTGCAACCCAATCGTCAACTCCTACAAGCGGTTGGTTCCAGGCTTTGAAGCACCGGTATACGTTGCCTGGTCCACTTCGAACCGGTCACCACTGATTCGGATCCCAAGTGACCGGGGAATGGGAACGCGGGTAGAATTGCGTTCTGCTGACCCGTCTGCCAACCCTTACCTGGCAATTGCGGCCGTGCTAGAAGCCGGGCTGGATGGCTTGCGGAACGAACTGCCAGCCATTCACGAGGTCGATGAAAACATCTACCAGATGACCAGTAAGGAACGGGTGGAAAAAGATGTGCGCAACCTGCCAGATACCTTGCACAATGCCCTGAAGTCGCTGGCAAAGGATGAAGTTGTCAAGGGTTCGATGGGTGACCACATCTACCACAGCTTTATGGAAGCCAAGACCCGCGAATACGATGCCTACCGCCAGCACGTTTCGGATTGGGAACGGCAACGTTACATGGAAAAGTACTAATACTGGGCTAGTCATAAGCCCTGCTATTATTGGCATAACAAGGATATAAGCATTTTATAAAAACGCCTGTGCAACAATCTTGCAACAAACTCACATCTTATTGAGCTTATTGCGGAGTTGCTCTTGGGCGTTTTTTGTTACATGCAGGTATACCTGTCTGGTTATAGCACTGTTCGAGTGTCCAACATTATGCTGAATGACGTATAGGGGTGCCCCTAATTCGGCCAGTTTGGATACGTGGGTGTGTCTGAAGGTATGCGTAGATAAAACCTTGTCTATACTCTTAAAATGCTTCCTGGCGTTCCTAAGAGCGTCATTTGCACTACCAACACCTAATGGATAGCCATCATCATCTGTAAACAGAAAGGCGCTTCGTTTCTTATTTTGGGAACATTCTTTGTAAATTTGAATTGCGCGCTCAGATAAGGCTATGTTACGGAAACTGGAATCTGTTTTTGGAATCATCTGCTTTTTGAAATCCTTACGATTAAACGAACTTTGGTAATCTAACGTACCGGTGACATGGACGATTTTATCTTTTACGTCTACGTCTTTAATAAGAACAGCAGCTGTTTCTCCAAAGCGCATGCCAGTCAGGTACTGCCATTCAAACATGTAGCCCAGAATAGGGCGGTTCTTGTAGAAATAATCCAAAACAGTGTGTAGTTCGTCATCATCAAGGTACTTGTTTTCAATGAGGCTCAGGTGATTGTCTTTGGGCCACTTGATGTGGACATCTTCAAACGGATTCTTGGCGATGAATTGTTTCCGGACAGCATAGTTGAACATCATACTAGCTCGGGCGTAATATATTTTTAGCCCGCTGACTGTATGAATATTGCAGGATCCTTTATAATTGTTGTCGTGCTGTTTTTTGATGACTTCATGAATTAACCCGTCAATATGGTTAGTCAGCATTAGAGAGGTCAATTTTGAGAGCTTGGCGTCGGTGCCAAAGTAGTTTAGGAAGATAGTGTAACTATTCCTGTATGTTCTTTTTGTGCTTGGACGCCAACTAGGCTCTTTCTCAGTCCAATAGGTGTTGAAGAGCTGGCCCAGGGTCATATTATCTTGCTGAGGTAACTTCCCGGTTATTTCGGTGAGCTTTTTTTGTATTTTTTGATCAAGGATAATTTGGGCTTGGTTGCGGGTATTCCTGGTATTTCGTTCAGCAGGAATAGTTACCGTACGCCACTTATCGGTTAATGGATCCTTATAGCGTTTACCAAAGCGCCATTTACCATTATTTTCTCTAGCAAACATTGATTTCACCTCCTTTCAGCGAATGTGTGTTCTTTGTAGGCGCCTTTTAAACCCGTCGAAATCGACGGGTTTAAAACTTAGTTGTTCAATACGTCTGTTCCCCAATAAGGAATATATCTACTAAACTTTCTTCCAACGTTTGGATCATATACTTTTATCAAATTTGCTTCTACAGCACTAGCTATTGCTTTTGACATTAAAGAACTATCCCGACTGGTAAGTTTAAAACTATCACGAAGAGATTTATTGCTTACTTGTTCATCCGCAACGTACCGTAGGCAAGCATTCCAGTAAATAGAGCTATTTCGCTCTGTGATCGACATATCCTTAAATGCCTTTTTGGCACGAACCGTAACAACAGTTGACCTGCTGTCTGGGACTTTGATGTCTAGGGCAGGTAATTGATTCTTCTCTAAAGCAAATACAGCCTTATCAATACCTGTTCCTCGGGATTCAACGATGTTAAATTTACCCATTAGATTTGCTAAATCATTATTTCTTGAAATAGGTTGAACATCCAAGAATCGCTCTGGCGCAATCAAGGGGACTCCGGGGCTGGAGAAAACAATCTTATTTGAGAAAATTTCTACAGTTGGGCACATGCCTTCTATTGTGAAGTCCTGATGCACAAGTGCATTGGCAACTAACTCCCTAATCGCAATTTTAGGAAACCTAGGTACATCTTTTCTACTACCCTCGGAGTAATTTTCGGTATAAGGAATATGATTCATAATATTTTCGATTACATTATTGAAGCTAATTGCAATACCTATTTTCCCTTGCTTATCGTAAACGGCTTTATCAAGTTTTTGTTTACCAGCATATTGAGTAATTCGAATAGTACGTTTACGTAAAGTGGAAAAGTCTTCCATATTCTTTGCTAATGTATATGCTCCTAAATTTGTAATATCAAAGTTTGCATCTTTTTGCCTAATTAAATTATCTTTGAGCATTTCATTTATAATTTCTACGCTTCCTAAGGGCAAACCAGTTATTTTACTATATGTGCTTAAATCTAATAAATTAGCTAGATTCTCAAAAGACACATTTTCGATAGCTGTTTTAGACTCAAACTTTGTTGATTCGAAAGCATTCCATAGCATTCGCTCTTTTTCTGGGAATTCGCTTAATGACTTTTTGGAAGTACCAACACGAATAAAACGCTTACCCATAAAGCTGATTGGATGATTTACTCGGCCTATGTCTATAATCAGGACTACAATTCTTTTGGATTCCAAATTGTGCTCTTCCCAAAATAAATTAACACGAGGGTCTAAATATTGTTCAAGGTAAGTTTTGAAAGGCATTTTATTTTTGCTTGAAGCTTTTTTATTAACAGGATTAAATTTGGTGCCAACTATTTTCTTTGTAGTGTCTTGGACTCCCCAAATTAAGTATGCAACTGGGTATTTAAGCATTAAAGCAGAATTGCCAAGCGCGGAAATATATTCTCCAATCGCTTTAGCATCTTCAAAGTTTTCTTTATAGTCCAAAATTTCTGATTCGTCCTGCTCGTTTATTAGTTTTTTTAATTCTTCATTGCTTAAATGATTTCTCGTAGTTCTCACCATCCGTTTATTTTCTATCAAAAATACAAAATCTCTGAATTCCTTGCAGCGCAAGGAATCTGTTTTTTCTCAGAAAAATACATACCGTAATTATTATTTATTTTTCAGTAATGTTGTTATCGAACTTGTTAATTAATGCACCCCGTCCAGCATTCACTACATGAGTAGGGGATGCTTTTTTATTTTTGGTTCAGTATTTCGTAATGGTGAATAGTCAAATAGCTTAGTTGCTTGTCATTGAACCATCAGGATAGACATTAAGACTGTACTGAGTTCCAGTCATCGTGCCATCATTGGCAGTGCCTTTTACAAAATATGAGCCGTCAGCGTTGCGAATTGGTTGGCCCGTTTCGGCATCAATCATATAACCCCAGTGAATGTAGCCGTTTTGGTCACCGTACTTGGAATGGGCAGCATTAACAGCATCGTCAGCATTATTAATCCCACTGGCCCCTTGACCAGAATTCTGTTGTGATACTTGCGTGGCTTGCTGTCCCCGAGCTTGCTGGCTAGAAGCAACAGACTCTGAACTGCTACTGGACTTCCTCTGGCTGCTAGACTGCTTGTGGTGCTTCTTAACCCCCTTGCTAGTAGAGTGGCTAGAACTACTTGCAGACTTCTTAGTAGAGCTGCTATTGCCGCAAGCTGCCAGCGACAGTCCCATTAATGCGGTGATACATAATAAACCTATTTTCTTCATTGTTGATTCCCCCATAGTTGTCAGCTTTTAACGTCTTCAGTGTTTGGACAGAAAGTAATTTCCTACATAATATTCTTTGGTTTGCTCACGAACTACACCAGCCAAGAATGACGGAACATCGAATTGATTAATAAAGTCGTAGACATTAGCATTTTCTTTTTCGATATCTTGATAGTAGTAGGGAACTAGCAATTTAACAGCCCCAACATTTGCTTTGTACTCAACGGATTGCTTTCCAGTAAAGGAGGCGTTGTAGAACACAAAGTCAGAATCATCGCCGTTGATGATATGAGACATTTCGTGAGCCAGTTGGAAAGCAACCGAAACAGGATTGTGCCAGTTTCGATTCATTAATATTTTACGGGTTAGCACACTACAAGCTGGTGGCGTAAATGGATTAAGGTCATCAGTCCAATCTACATCAATATGATAATCAACAGCCCGCTTTTCTAAGTACGCTATTGCATCGTTATCCATCCAATCACCTACTTATGTTGCCCACCTAGTAAGATTCGCTTCATGTATTCAAGATCTTCGGGTGGTATTTCTTTACCCTCATATGTGAAAATAGTTTCTTTATCGGCCAGGTCAGCAGTTTTAGGTGTATGAGAACCTTTATTTGAAGAATTCTCCATTTGATCACTAACAATTTCACTAATAGGAACATTAAAAAGATCAGCCAACTTCTGTAAAGCCCCCATGCGAGGTACCTTTAACCCAGTTTCCCAATTTGAAATTGTTTGTTTAGAAACGGATATTTTATCGGCTAACTGTGGCTGGGTCCAGCCTCTGCTTTTTCTTAGCTTTTTTATTTGAGAAGCGATAGTACTATCACTCATGTTTATCAGCTCCTTACAGCACTTATTATATAACATTAAGTTAGATATAAACACAAAAAGTTATATTAATTTCTAAAAAGTTATTGACTATAACTTTAAGTTAGACTAATATGATAACCGTAAATTGAAACAAGGAGGTGAAGAAATGATTAATGGCACTACGAGAATTTCTTTAAGGGCAGCTAGGGCAAATGCAAATATGACTCAAGCTCAGGCTGCGGACAAGCTAAGTGAATACTTTGGCATGAAAATTTCACGTCAGCGTATTATGGAATACGAAAAGCATCCAGCTGAAACTCCGCCAGCTTTTGGGCAGGGCTTTGCAAGTATCTACAACATCCCCTTAGAGGGCATTTCTTTTACACGTTAGTCAACTTTAAGTTATACCTATAAAAAGGAGGACGATTAAATGCAACCACAACTATTCAATTTTAAGGGACAACAGGTCCGTACCGTAACTATTAATGAGGAACCTTACTTCGTCGGAAGAGACATAGCTGACATTCTTGGGTATAAGAAGCCTGAAAATGCGATTGCTAACCACGTTGATGACGAAGATAAAACCACCACCCTAATTCAGGGTACTGGTTCTAACTACAAATCAAAAACAGTAGTTATCAATGAATCCGGTCTGTACTCATTAATCCTTGGGAGCAAACTTCCACAAGCTAAGGATTTCAAGCATTGGGTAACTAGTGAAGTGCTTCCGACTATCCGCAAGCACGGTGCTTACATGACACCAGCCAAGATTGAAGAAGTCTTGACAGACCCAGACACCATCATCCAGCTGGCTACTCAGCTAAAGCAGGAGCGTGAGGGGCGGTTGATTGCTGAGCAAAAGGTCAACGAGCTAACGCCGAAAGCTACGTACTACGACAAGGTTCTGTCTGATAAGTCGCTAGTAACAATTACCCAGATTGCTAAAGATTACGGCATGAGTGGTCGGGCAATGAACAAGAAGCTCCACGAACTCAAAGTAATTTATAAGCAGGGACAGACCTGGTTGCTGTATGCCAAGTACCAGAAGACCGGTTGGACCCATTCGGAAACCGTCATGGTGCCCAAGAAAGATGGTACAGAAAAAGCCGTTCTGAATACGAAGTGGACGCAACAAGGACGGCTGGGACTGTATGAGTTGTTGAAGAGTAACGGTATTATTCCGTTGATTGAGCAGGATTGATACCCAGCAGAAAGGAAGTGATGGGGGAACCATGACAGAGCACCAACTTAATCTTGTAATAGTTATTGCTGGAATTCCAATCATGCTTGTGCCGTTTTGCATGCAAATGGCGCTATATGACGGTCACGATGGTGGACATAGAAGTTTGTATGCTTTGGCCTTTGCTATTTGTCTGAGCCTTTTTCTGGCTTGGGCAATTGCGACAGATATTTAGCTAACACAGGGACAACGTTCTGATTGAGCAGGATTAGTACCCAACAGAAAGGAAGTGATGGGAATGGAACAAAGTTCGATTATTGCTTTGAGCGTTAAAAAGTATGAAGAACTAAAAAAGAGCAAATTCTCCGATAAACAGATCAGAAAAATTGCTCAAATAATTCTGGCTTGTGCAGCCGATGAAAGTCATTGGCCTTAAAGTCCAAACTTGTCCAACGACTTTAGGAAGCCTTTATATGCTTGCTGATAATTTTCCGTAATGAAATCACAACTATCTTCACAACCGTGAATGGCTTTTTCCCACATCTCAAACGAGAAACCTTGTCCGTCAGCACCCATATGATTTACTCCATGACTTAGCAAAAGCATTGCTAAATCATGCGCACGTTTTTCTTTATCAGTCATAAGTAGTTTCACCACCTTTATGTTGAACTATTTTAATTTTATCAGAAAGGAGGATAAAGAAATGCTCAACTGGATAGGTAAACGGCCATTTCAACAGCAGATGGGATTGTCGGATAGTCAGTTCAAACGTTGGCGAAAGCAGGCTGAAGAGGCTGGCTTCAACGTGTTCCGTAAATTCAGTGAGCGGACACCGATGATTGACATTGACGAAGCCAACAGGTTCATTGCCTGGCAATGCGACCAATATGATGAGAAACATAAGGATATTCACTTGAGACAGGAGATCTAACATGAACGCATTTCTGTTCACACTGCCGCCGCTAATTGTCACAGTAATTCTGCTGGTAGCAGTTGTCGGGTCACTGGTACATGACTACAGGAAGGAGGTGGGGAAATGAGCCACACACTTACAGCAACTGTGTCTGTCGCAATGACTGTTGCGTTTTTCTACGGAATGTTTAACGCAGGACTGTTCTTAGCAATGGTGCTTCTGGTGCTGTTACTACGATACGCACCGCAGTCAATGTATACAGACGCAAAAAAAGACGCCGACAATCGCACTGTCGACGCCTCGGAAACGAATTAAATCTACCACAACTATTCGTTTCCTGAATTATACCACGAACGGTTAATTAAAGGAGATTATTATCATGAATCTATTTGAATTAAACGACTCTTTCCGAGCCCTACAAGACCGGGACGACCTAGACCCAACTGTGCTGGCTGATTCGCTAGACGCCATTCAAGACACCCGTGAAGTCAAGTGGGACAACATTGCCACTTGGATTGACCAGAATAATGCCACTGAGGAATGGATTGTCAAGCGGATCAAGGAGCTTCAAGACAAGAAGAAGTACCTGGAGAACCAGTCCAAGAACCTGATGACTTATCTAACGGATTCCATTGATGATGCTGGCTATAAGGAAGCCCGGACGGCTAACCACATCTTAAAGCCACGTAACTACAAAGCGTCAGTGGTAATCGGTGACCCTGACAAGCTCCCGATGACATTTGTTCATACGGAAACTAAGACCATCAGTCGACCAGATAAGAAAGCTCTGTACGCTGCTTTAAAAGCTGGACAGGAAGTGCCAGCGGCTAAGCTGGTACCGAACCGGAAGACGGTGATTTCATAATGGATAAATCAAAGAACAATGTTCCAGCATTTAACAAACGACACAACCCTAATCTTTCCAAAGCTTTATACAACAATCCAAAGAGGTCTTTTCCGGTCTTGTTTAAAAGTAGAAAAGGAGAGCGATGGCATAGATTCGCATCAATTGCCGAAGCAGAACGCCAAACTGGAATTTCTGCTACTGCAATAGCTTCTGCTTGTTACGCAGATAATAAAAGCCGTCAAAAGGGTTATTGGATGTTTGAAAAAGACGTGACTCTGAAAGCTAAACAAGAAAGAGGCAATCGTCAACTAGGTGGTGCCTATGGAATTTGAAATCACTAACACCCGCCAAGCTAGACCTCAAAAGGTCGTCATTTACGGACCCGAGGGAATCGGGAAAACCACTTTTGCTAGTCAGTTTCCCGACCCACTCTTCATCGACACCGATGATAGGGGGACGAGCTTCATTGATGCCAAGCGACTGCCGTACCCCAAGGACTGGGACGAACTACTGAATGAAGTCAATTTCGTGGCAACTAAACGACCAGCGAAAACCTTAGTTTTGGACACGATGGACAAGGCTGAGCTGATGGCGAAAGAGTGGCTGCTCAAAAAGCACAACTGGAAGCTCATGGACGCCGCCGGGTATGGAACCAAGTACGTGGCCTGGACCGATGAAATCATTCGGTTGTTGAACGGGCTGAACTTGGTTACCCAGTCAGGCATTAACGTGGTTGTCGTTGCCCACGCCAAGCTAGTCAAACGAGAACAGCCTGATGAGGTCGGCCGCTATGACCGCTGGGAATTGAAGCTAGACCGGGATAAGAATTCCGCCCTGCTAAAAGAGTGGGCCGACTTACTCCTGTTCGCTGATTACAAGACCACAGTGGTTACTGATTCTAATGGTCACGGCAAAGCCCAAGGTGGCCAACGGGTCATGTACACCACCCATAAGCCAGCCTGGGACGCCAAGAACCGGTTGGGACTTGATGACCAACTGCCATTCAGCTATGACGCCATCAAAGAGCCGCTAGAAAATGCGATGGGGTTGAATAACCAGCCGCCTGCCGACCCTGGCAATGGTGAGGTCCCGGCGGACATTCTTACCAAGATGATTGGCAGCCAGATTCAACTAACCGACTTGCAGGCGATTCTGTATCAGGGCAAGTTCGTCGCACCAGGCACGCCAATGTCGCAAGTCCCACCGGCGACCTGGCAGCACATCAATGGCCACTGGTCAGACGCTATGAACTTTTACCGCACAAAAATTTTAGGAGGAATAACTAATGAATAACGAAAACAACGAATTCTTACAATGGGGCGAAGGCTTCACCGCACAAGAAAACGAATTTGTCTTACTGGACGAAGGGGTTTACAACTTTACGGTGGCCAAGATGGAAAAGAAAGTTTACGATGGCAATTCCACGAAGATCCCGAACGGCTGCCCATATGCCGAACTAACCATTCAAGTCGAATCCCAGAAGGGCACGGCCAACATCCGGGAGCGGCTCTACTTAATGAAGTCAATGCTCTGGAAGCTAACGCAGTTCTTCGCTGGCATTGGGCAACCGGTTGTTACCGGTCAGCCCTTCACGCCTAACTGGTCAACGGTTATCGGTTCTAAGGGTAAGGCTGAAATTACTCAGCACCACTACACCAACCAGAACGGGGACGACCGGACTAACAACCAGATTAGCCGCTACTTGAAGCCGCAGGATCCAACTCCGGCAGTGAATGCCAGTGTGGCTAACCAGCAGATGAACCAGGGGCAGATGAATCAACCCCAAATGCCGTTCCCACAACAGCCACAGCAACCCCAACAGCCGATGAATGGTCAGGCGGGCCAACAACCACAGCAACCGTTCAACGGCCAGCAGGGGGCTAATGGTGGACAACCGGGGGCCTTCTAATGGAGCTGCGACCATATCAAGAAGAAGCCCGGCAGGCTATTGAAGCCGAGTGGCAACAAGGCAATCGCAAGACTCTGTTAGTCCTGCCGACCGGAACTGGGAAAACCATCGTCTTCGCCAAGGTTATTCAGGATTGTGTGGCAAATGGTGACCGGGTCCTGGTACTAGCTCATCGGGAGGAGTTGCTTGAGCAAGCCTCCGACAAGCTCTATAAAGCCTGCGGTTTGGCTACCGCTACCGAAATGGCAAGTCAGACCAGCCTTGGTAATCCGGCCCGTGTGGTCGTTGGTTCCGTGCAAACCATGCAGGGTGACAAGCGGCTGGCAAAGTTCACTCGAGACTACTTCGACACGATTGTAGTTGATGAAGCGCACCACGCCATCAGCGATAGCTACCAGAAGGTCTTAAAACATTTCGAGAATGCTAAGGTCCTCGGGGTCACAGCTACACCGGATCGGGGCGACATGAAGAACCTGGGGGAATACTTCGATAGCCTGGCTTACGAGTACAAGCTCCCCAAGGCTATCAACGAGGGCTACTTGTCTAAGATTGAAGCCCTGACGATTCCGCTGAACCTGGACATCACCAGCGTCCAGCAAACGGCGGGGGACTACTCCGCTGGTCAGTTGGGGGACGCTTTGGAACCGTACCTGGAGCAGATTGCTGATGAAATGGTCAAGCAGTGCCAGAACCGTAAAACGGTGGTGTTCTTGCCCCTGGTAAGGACCGCTAAGCAGTTTACAAAGCTGCTGCGTGAACGGGGCATGACGGCGGCGGAAGTCGATGGGCAATCCGAAGACCGAGAACAGATTCTAGCTGACTATGCAGGCGGCCGCTACCAGGTGTTGTGTAATTCGATGTTGCTAACCGAGGGTTGGGACTGCCCACAGGTTGACTGCATTGTGGTACTGCGGCCCACCAAGGTGCGGTCCTTGTACGTTCAGATGGTGGGGCGGGGAACCCGCCTAGCTCCTGGCAAGAAAAGCCTGTTGCTACTGGACTTCCTCTGGAACACCGAGCGTCATGAGCTCTGCCACCCGGCCAACCTGATTACCACCAATGACGAGGTGGCCAAGAAGATGACCGAGCAGCAGGCCGAAAGCGAGGAAGCCACTGACCTGCAAGAAGCCGAAGAGAAGGCCGAGCGGGACGTGGTTCAAGAACGGGAAGACGCTCTGAAGAAGCGGCTGGAAGAAGTTCGCCACAAGCGGCGCAAGCTCGTGGATCCATTACAGTTTGAAATGTCGATTCAAGATCTCGACCTGGCAAACTACCAACCAGCATTCGGCTGGGAAATGGGCCCGATGAGCGATAAGCAGTCCGCCACTCTGGAACGCTTCGGCATTGACCCAACGACCATTGGCAATGCGGGCAAGGCGTCCGTGATGATTACCCGCTTAATCAAGCGCAGTCAAAACGGGTTCGCCACGCCAAAGCAGATTCACCGCCTGGAAATCTATGGCTTCCAGAATGTCGGCATGTGGTCCTTTGAAGCGGCCAAGAGCATGATTGGCCAGATTGCTGCTAATCACTGGCGAGTGCCGTTCAACATTAATGTGCAAACTTTTGTACCAAGTAATTAATAGCCAAGTCATGGTGACTGGTGGGGGTCCGAATCCCCCACTTGGCATTCAGCGCTGAAAATTTAATAGAAAGAAGGTAAACGATGGACGAGCAATTCGACTTACGACCTTTGCTGGACTATATCGACCCTGCGTCCTGTTCCTACACGGAATGGGCCCAGGTTGGGATGGCCCTCAAGCACGAAGGCTACTCTGTATCGGATTGGGACCAGTGGTCACAGCGTGATGGGGCCCGCTATCATACTGGAGAGTGTGAACGCAAATGGCGCACTTTCAAGGAAGAAGCGGGCAGTGTCGTCACGGGGGCCACCATCACTCAGATGGCTAAAGACGCCGGCTGGCAGCCAGCAAGCCACGATGATGAAGTCCTGGACTGGGATTCCACCCTGGAAGTAGACGACTTAGATCGGGGCTATCGCTTGATTGATACGGACTACATCAAGGGGACCAAACTTCAAGAGCCGAAGAACTGGGACCCAGTGGACCAGATCAAGCTGTTCGTGCAGGCCCTCTACAAGCCGGAAGACTACATCAATTACGTCACGCAGGCTTATCCCAAGGAAGAAAAAGACGGCACCACGAAATGGGTACCGTCAGGCAATGGGGTATACACCCGGACTGCGGGGGACTTACTAAAAGCCCTGGACAGCTGCAAAGGTGATATTTCACTGGTATTTGGCGACCCCAACCCAGCGGCGGGGGCCTGGATGCGGATCAACCCCCTCGATGGAGACGGGATTAAAAACGCCAACGTGGCCAAGTTTGAGTATGCCTTAGTAGAGAGTGACAGTCTGGAGCTAGAACGCCAAAATGAGCTGTTCCGCAAGCTCAAACTACCGATTGCCACCTTGACTTATTCAGCAGGGAAGAGCCTGCACGCCTTAGTCAAGATTGACGCCAAGAACAAGTACGAGTACCAAGAACGAGTTCAGTACCTGTACACCGTGTTGAATCAGAATGGAATTGAAATTGACACCCAAGATAAAAACCCGTCACGCCTTAGCCGCTTACCGGGCTTTGAACGCAACGGGGATAAACAATTCTTAGTTGATTCTAACATTGGTCTGGCGGATTGGGCAAGTTGGAAAGATTACATTGAAGACTTGAACGACAATCTGCCGGACATTGAGAACCTGAACGACTTGTTCGACAAGCCAATTCACCTGGCACCGGAGTTGATCCATGGCATTCTGCGGCTGGGGCACAAGATGTTATTCGCGGCCCCTAGTAAAGCCGGAAAGTCCTTTGGGCTCATGCAGTTAGCAATTGCGATTGCCGAAGGAACCCAGTGGAATGGCTTCCAGTGTGAGCAAGGTCGGGTGCTGTACGTCAACCTGGAAATCGACCCGAACTCTGCTAAGAAGCGGCTAGTTGACATCTACGGAGCGATGGGAATCACCCACAGCAACGTCGACAACATCGACATGTGGAACCTACGGGGGAAGACAACTCCGATGGACAAGCTGACCCCGAAGCTGATTCGGCGGGCCCAAGATGGTCATTACTCAGCGATTATCATTGACCCGATTTATAAGGTTCTGACGGGGGATGAAAATTCCGCCTCGGATATGGCGAAGTTCGTCAACCAGTTCGATAAGATTGCGACCGAACTAGGGAGTTCCGTCATCTACGCTCACCACTTCAGCAAAGGTGCCCAGGGCGGCAAGTCGTCAATGGAACGTTCAAGTGGGTCAGGGGTCTTTTCACGGGACCCCGACAGTATCTTGACAGCGACGCCATTGCCGGTTGATGAAAACCTGCGGACTACCCACGTGATTGATGAGGAATGCCGCTTCATTGCTGGCGAGATTGCCAAGTACAATCCCGACCGCCAAGTGCCAGAAGCCGACATGATGAACGTCCGCAAGATGGACGACCACTTGATGAGTGCCTTCGTCGACTTGCCAAATAAGCAAGCTCTTTTACAACGGATTGCTAAGAAGCGGCAACAAGTCAAAGAGCAAGCAGCATTGCATACCGCTTGGCGGCTAGAAGGGACACTACGGGAATTCCCGTCATTTGCCCCAATCAGCTACTGGTTCAAATATCCGGTCTACGAGGTGGACCACAAGCTGGACACGGTGGCGATTGAGAATCCGGAAAACCATGCCAAGTGGAAGAAGAGTATGCAAGAGGCCAACCAAAGCAAAAATGAAAAGGCACAAAGTGAATTGGAAGCTGCCTACCAGCAATTGGTGGACTTCCACGATGACGGAGCGCCAATTTCAATTGTGGAGCTGGCCGCTAATCTGGGAATTAGTCGGCAGGCAGCATATAAGCGAGTTAATAAATCTAAACAGTTTGAATATAGTTCAGGGCAAGTTATTAAAAGTAAGTAACTGTAAACAGCCAGCAAACCTCTTATTGGCGGTGACAAGTCATTTTAACGAGTACCTCCAACTTGGCGGTGACTTGGTGGTGACAATCTTGAAACCACTGCTACGACAGCGATTGTCACCACCCCCTTGTCACCACGGACTTTTCAAGTCCACGTGGTGACAAAACGGGGGAGGATGACTGAAACATCGAGACCCCGAACCCCGTTTACAAGCGGCACCCAAAAGTTTAAAAAGGGTGGTTTACAGTTACTGAATAAAAGTAAGTAAAAGAGGTGTATCAGAAATGCTTAAAAGAAAAACATTTAACGAAACGAGAAAGGGCCAACGCTTCATTGAAGCGGTTAGACAAATGCCACCTCTGTATATGAAACAGCCGGGTCAAGAATATGAGTTGTCAAAAAATGAAGTTGCACAGTGGTTATTGAAACAGCCAAGTGCTGCTGATGTGCTTTTAGATTTAGTTACTAAGAACCATTGGATTATTTTTGATAGAGGAACCCATTTATGGCACGGGGCATCTGAAGATGAAACAAACCAGGCTGAAAAGCCTAATCAGAAATGGATAAAAAGTGTACAAGAGGCTAACCGTAGGAAGCGCCTCAGAACCCAACAAGAGCTACGGGTTGCTTACAATCGACTTACAAAGGCTAACTGGCCTTTGCCAGTGACATTAGAAGACTTATCGAAAGAACTAAAAATTAGTCAACCGGCAGTTTACCAACGTATTAAGCAAAACAATATTTTGTTTGTCGATGAACACAATGTAGTAAAAGTCAAGTGATGAGGAGAACAATAATGCAATTCTTTATCCCAATGAAAATCCCAACGGTGACCCACCAAGAAAAGCAGGTCCATGTTGTACGTGGTAAGCCTGTTTTCTATGAGCCAATCGAGCTAAAACAGGCACGGGCCAACTTGACCGACCACCTGGCACAGTACCGCCCGAAGCAGCTAATGAAAGGTCCAGTTGAACTGGTGGTGAAGTTCTGCTTCCCACTGGTAGCTGGTACTCACGATGGACAGCCGAAGACAACGAAGCCGGACTGTGACAACCTGGTGAAGCTCTTGCAAGATGTGATGAACCAACTGGACTTCTACGAGGACGACCGTTTTGTGGTTAGTCTGGTGGCGCAGAAGTTCTGGGCTAAGATTCCGGGCCTGTTTATTGCTTTGCAACCAGTAGTACCAGCTTAGGCATGGCGAGAAGGTGGAACAATGAATTGGGCAGCGTTCTTTAACGACCTGCAAGAGTGGATGAAGGCATCGAACGTGATGCTGCAGCGAGCGGGATTGACTAGTGATACTTACTGGAAGTGGCTGACTGAAACGCTGGGGATGATTGAAACACGGTATAACCGCAATCCACTAGTAGTGAAGATTCTAGTTGCTGTTACTGATTACCAGGAAGAGCAATGGCGAAAAGTGAAAGGAAGATAGAAAACGATGAAGAATCGAATTAAAGAGTGCCGGTTAGCACTAGGAATGACGCAAGCTGAGTTGGGAAACCAAGTAGGGTTTGCTGATAATACGATATCTAATTATGAAAAAGGCTTGCGTGAACCCACACTGGAAGTATGGGAATGCCTTGCTTCTGCTCTGCACGTCAGCCCGGCTTACTTAGTCGGCTGGTCTGATGAGAAAGGATAACTATGAAACTGATTAAAGTGCAAACAATTAGTGGAGAGACCCACAAGCTGAAAACGACGTATCAGGAAGCCAGGCGGGCCCTGGATCATGCTGGGACAGTGGTGCTAACTGGTACTAACTTGAACAACCGGCGGGTCATTATCCCAATTGCTTCGATTGATAGTATTACGGAAGTCATTGATGACGTGGATTAGAGATAAATAAGATAATTATTTTTTATGTTTGTTACGTTTTCTTGATGAATATGGAGGTGTTGAGTTTGACCCTTTCTTTGATTGCATTGGCTGCATCAATTGTTTCATTGATTCTATCTGTAATTTTTGTAATTCTGGCAATTTTGTCAAATTAAGTTCTGCAGAGAATGTTGAATAATGATTTCTTTTACCAATATAAGGGAATTTCCTAACAGCATACTTAAAAGAAAAAGTTGCTTTTTGGGGAAGAGGTCCTTCATCTGTACTTGCAAAAACATAAAGTGGATTGAATGAATTTGCTTTAAAAACGCCTTGATTAGCTGGTGGAATTGGTATTTCCGCTGTATGCAGGGGATCTAATAAAATTATTTTGATTGGTCCATCTAAATATCCAAACGATTTATGAGTCCAAGGTTCAATAATTTTGCCGTCCCATTGAAATTGCATACCGAAATAAGCAATATCATTTGGCGATGGATTTAAAAATTGTAAGTGAATTAAGAAACCATTATTAAACGGTACAATATGTTCTTTTTTGCCTTTTTTGCCTTTGGCAATTATTTCTCCTTGGGCGATGGGACTCCATTCAATTTTTGAGTTAGCGCCAAAGGAAATGATTTCTCTTCGATTAGCCATAAAAGCGAGCACACCAAAAACTGCTGTAAATGCAGAAACGGCAGAAATGATTAAAGACAAGATAGCAATAGTATGCGAGGACATAGTTATCTAACCTTTCTATTTTAGATAACTATCAGTATACAGAATATTATTGGAGGATGTGAAATGACGATTGAAGAAGCCATTAAGGCCATGCAGGCCAAGCACCCTTTCTACTACATGGGTGACTGCTATGACATCATCTACTGCAAGCAGAGTACGACAGGTGATGTGGCACTGGTGCAACGGCGGTCGCTCAATAACCGATACGATCCGGTTGAAATTGAACCAAGGTTTCTAATTTTGGAGGCGAACGATGTTTGAGCGAATCATGATTGTGGGCATTACCATCATCTGGATTGCAATGCTGCTAGTGCTAATCGGCCTGTTCGGCTGGTGGCTAGTGTCTGAGTTGGTGGCGGGTGTTTTGAGGTTTTTGTTTGTTGTGGTATGAAACTAAAAAAGACACACCCCATAGTAGAGCATGCCTTATCAACTAACACATCAATTATATCAAAGGAGCGTGCTAATTGTGGGTTTAGTGCCAACGTTAGATAAAAAAGCAACTATCAAAAAGGTTCGTGAGTTTTTCTCTGAAGATGAGTATTATCCCACGATTAAGCGGCGAGCCGGTGAGTATGGCTTAAAGTCGCCACAGATGGACATCACTGGGATCCGTGGTTCACGGTTTGGCAACTCGACCGAGAAGATGATGGTCATGTTTGCTGAGTACGCCAAGGCTAAGCGGACAGTTGATGACGCAATTGCTGGCTGCCGGCAAATGAGTCAGGTTATTCTCAAGAAGCGCTACATTGATGGCTGGGGTATTTATGATGTGCGGCCACTGGTTAACCGGTATGGACACGAAACGTATACCAATGCCGATAAGTATGCCTGTCTTGAATTTGCAGACTGTCTGGAACGTAAGGCGTGGGAGAACAATGTCGACAGTGAAATCATCCCCAACTTGCTGGTATTTGAGAAAAACGGGTCATGAAAGGGTCGTGAGCAGGTCGCCAGCGGGATACGAACGGGAAGATAATGGTGCTAGGATAGTATTGTCGAAAAATAAACGACGACCATTCTAAATATCATTTCACCTTGCCTGGCTATTACAGCCGGGCTTTTGTATTATATGTATGAGGTGAAATGATATGGTAATTTTAAATGTTGTTATGACTTTGGTGATGATTGTATTAGTTGGTTTGATTTTAAAACTTCCTGATTATATCACCAAAAGTTGGCTTGAGCAGACGAAAAACCGAAATGCTCACGATATTCAAGTAGAGTCATATTTCAAACAACTTGGTGGTGAGCAACAGCAAGAAGTTTTAAGCAAGTGGACTGAGTTCTTAACTGATTTAGATAAAACAACTCAAAAATATAATGGATCATCTTCAAGTGGTCAAAGAAACTTCAAAAAGTTAATTCACGACACAGTTGTATACGGTTCAGATAGGACTGTAAATTTGTTATCAAATTATTCACATAGTGTCTATGAGGGTGCTGATAGCAATGGAAATAAGATGCTTGTTTACGTTGCCTATATAATTACTAGTTTGAAGAGCGATTTCTCTGGTTATAAAATCGAGCCCTTAACTTTACTAAAACTGATGATTAAGGATTATGACGATTTAGAAGAGATTTATTCTAAATATGCAGAAGAAATAGAACAAGAAATTAAATAGCATAGAAGTGGTGAAAATGTTTGGAATATCCACTATAGACCTATTCAAATACTTGGTGACCATAATAATAACTTCAATAGTAATTATTATGGTCGTGAGGAAATTCATAAAATAACAAGTCAGCTTAACGGCTGGCTTTTTTGTTTGGAGGCATAATGCGAAATACGAAACAGTACGGCTTAGTCAGCAGTTGGCAAGAACATCAAATGCTGATTCGAGCCCAGCATACATATGAGAAATTACATAGCAAGCGCAAGCCGGCATATTCCAAGAGAGTGCCGGCTTTTAGTTTGGACAACGCTAAACGGAGGTGTGGTGATATGACAAGGGTTAGACGATGTCGGTATCCGGGTTGCCATGCGATGGTACAACTACCAGCACATTATTGCAAGCAACACTATGAACATGAAGCAGGGTACCAAGCCAATAGGCAACGTTGGGCACGGTCACACAATCAACAATATCAGCACAAGTACAATACCCAAACTCGTAACCGCAATGCTACTAAGCATGATCAGTACCAGTTCTACCGTAGTCGTCAATGGCAACGGCTAAGGGAGCAGGCACTAGAACGTGACCATTACATCTGTCAGTATTGTGGTCAGCCTAACAGTAATACAGTGGACCACATTGTACCCATCGAATATGATGGTGCACTCAAGGATAGCTTAGATAACCTAGCTACCATTTGCCGTCAGTGTCACCGCCTTAAAACTGATTGGGAACATTCATGGTATGGCACAGGCATTGACAATCGGCGCAAGCGAGTCGCCGAGTTACATGATGTACTAAGTATTAAGTATCTAATGAATAAGGATAATGGTAGCTAGTCTTAGTAGAGGATGCTTTAGGAAAAATGACATCCTCACGAGAGCCCCAGAGAAGCCACGGGACGAATACTAAACTATTAAGGATAATAAATCGAACTGGGAAATGAAAAGCACCCCGCCCCCCCTCTGCTGCTCAAAAAAGAGCGCACACATTGCCATCGCCCTGCACGCAAACGCTAATTTTAAAAATTTTACCCCCCGGGGGGTCAGACAAGTTGAAAGGAGGTCCAAACAGTGTCAAAAAAGGTCTACTATCGCCAGAATGACGGGCATTTGCCACCTAAGCCACCATATTATTTAGGCACCTTAGCAAGCTCCTGTTGGCGGAAAATCGTGCCCTTTTTAGAGAGCACTGAGCGGGTCCAACGAATCGACGCAGCGGTGGTGGAGCAATACTGCTCTGAATATGAAGTTTACCGTCAAGCATACAAGGATATTCAGGAAAATGGCATTCAAAGCAAGTTGTATGTTTCCTTGCAGGATTCGACAGGTAATATTATCGGCCAAGACTTTGCTGGCTACCGGAAGAATCCAGCAGTGGCGACAATGAATGACGCACTGAAACAATTGAAGTCGATTGGGTCACAATTAGGTCTTTCGCCCCAGGCCCGCCAAGAACTAATGCAGATTGCCAGTCATAAGAAAGAGAAATCAATGGCCGAACAGTTAAAGGAAGCAGGCTTAATTTGATTTTGGAGGTGATTTTCCTTGCAACAAATTGACCTAACACAAACTCATGACGTGATTGGTGCCTACCATCAATGTGATTTTGCTGGTGTTCGGCATAAGTATCGCGATCCAGCCACTAAGTATGCCTTTGATGTCCTTGATGAAAAAATTGTTAGCGGCTATTTGATTAAGCTGGCAGCTTTTCGACATTTGCGCGATTTGCAACGGTCAGAACAAGAAACGTTTGGCTATCATTACGACCTGAACGAAGTTGATAAAATTTTGAAGTTTGCCAAGATTGCCCCAAACGTGGATACTGATGAACCGACGGCTTTAATGGATTGGCAAAAATTCATTTTTGGCATGATTTTTGGCTGGCGGGATGATAAGAATAAGAAACGCTTTACGCGGGTCATTCTTTCAGTTGCCCGCGGACAGGGGAAGACCTATCTGATGGCTATTTACATGGTTTACTGCTTTCTAATCGAATCCATGGGATTAGCAAACCAAGATTTTCTTGTTACGGCCTCTAACTATGACCAGACCGGTAAACTTTATGGCTATATCAACCACATGTTGAAAATTATCTTTGACCGGCAACCAATTTTTGCTCAGTTAGCAAAGGAACAGGATATTGTAATTCGGGATCATACTGGAATTACAATGCGCAAGACCAACAATAACTTGTGGCCTATGTCAATGAATGCCGATAAATATGATTCCAAGCACTTTACGACTGCTATCTTTGATGAAATCGGAAATGTAGCTACTCGTAAAGGTAGTGAGGATATTATGTCTGGTCAATCTAAAATCCCCAATCACCAATATATTGAAATTTCAACATCCTATCAGGACCCATCGGTACCATTTCATAGTGACCAAAAGGTGGTCCAACAAATCATGGAGCAGGATTATTCCCGTGACGGTGACCGGATGTTGGGGATGATTTGGGCGCAGGATAGCCTTGATGAAACTTTCAAGGAAGAGACCTGGTATAAGTCTAATCCGCTATTGTACTTACCGGGCCAAAAAGATGTTTTACTGGATGGCTTGCGGGACAAACGGGATTCAGATATGCTAACTGGTTCGATTGATGACTTCCAAAACAAGAGTCTTAACCTTTGGCTTCAAGAGGCTACTAATAGCTATTTGAAGTTATCTGATATTGAGCGGGCCAAGATGAAATTCAATAAGATTGATGGCCGGCAGGTATATATTGGCTTTGACTATTCCATGTTCAGTGATAACACGGCGGTGGCGTTCGTTTTCCCGTATACGGACAGCCAAGGCAATCCTCGCTGGCACGTTAAACAGCACAGCTTTATTCCCTGGAATAAGGCCGGGTCCATTGAAGCAAAGGAAAAGCAGGATGGGATTGAGTACCGGGAGTTAGCAAAACGCGGCTATTGTACGATTACCTCCCATCCGCAAGGCCTAATCAACGATGATCAGGTTTACCACTGGCTGCTGGACTATGTTCATGACCACGATTTCAAGGTGATGTTTTTTGGTTATGATGCCTGGGGAGCCACAACGGCCATCAAACAGATGGAAATCAATACCGAGTGGCCACTGGAGCCGATTCGTCAACGGACCAGTGAGCTAAAGGACCCAACTAAGTTCCTACAAAAGGGCATGATTGAAGGGACCATTACCCGTGATGATGACAAAATCATGGAAAAGGCGCTGATTAACGCGGAAATTATTGAAGATAAGATTGGCATTCAGGTTGATAAAGCCAAGGCAACCTTGAAGATTGACGTGGTCGATGCCATTATTGATGCCCTTTACCAGGCGATGTATCATTTTGAAGATTTCGGCGTGGCTAACGACAAGAGTAAGCAGGTCGACCTAATGACCAGTGAGCAAGTTAAAGAATGGTTTGAGAGTGAAGAATCAGGACTGCTAGGAGGTGATGACGATGATAGCTAATTTCCTGAAAGTAATCTGGAAGTATATTGACATTCTCTGCTTCTTGGCAGCTTTGGGTTTCATTATCTGGGGCTGCTTTTTAATTAACCAAGTTGCCGGATTAATGAGTATTGGCGTCGCCTTTATCCTGGTTGGATTGGCAACAGAGTATCTTTCGTCTCCACCAAAGTAGTGAAGGGAGGTGAAAGTAATGCCTGTATTCAAAATGCCTAAAGTTAGCCCTGGACTTTCAATTGCAGAAGATGATGATGTGCTTCATTTTCTGAACCCAGATAATAAAAGTAAGTATGTTAATGCTCGGACAGCCTTGAAGAACTCTGATATTTACTCGCTGATTTATCAGCTATCAGCAGATATGGCAGACGCTAAGTTTATCGCGGAGTCATCACGGACACAGGGAATCCTGGACAACCCCACGTTAACTTCAAATGTTCACGCGTTCTGGCAATCAATGTTTGCCCAATTGCTCTTGGGCGGTGAAGCCTATGCTTATCGCTGGCGTAACAATAACGGGACTGATACTCAGTGGGAGTATTTACGACCGTCACAAGTTACGCCTTTTTTGTTAGAGGACGGCTCTGGACTGATTTACAACGTGATCTTTGATGAACCAGCGGTTGGCTACCAGCAAGCAATTCCCCAGGGCGACATGATTCATCTTCGCCTCCTATCACAAAACGGTGGGAAGACAGGGATTAGTCCGCTGGCTTCACTAGCTGATGAGCTGGCAATTCGGGATAGTTCCAACCGCTTAACATTAGCGGCGCTAGGGCGGTCGATCATGGCCCCTGGGGTGCTGTCGATTACTAAGGCTGGCTTATTGAACGGAAAGATGAAGGCTAAACGGTCAAAGGAATTCATGAAGCAAATGAACGATTCCGATAATGGGCCAATTGTCTTAGACGACTTGGAAAAATATGAGCCCTTAGAAATTCAGGGTAATGTTGCCCAGCTGCTCAATCAGGCTAGCTGGACCGGAGCACAAATTGCGAAGGTGTACGGGGTCAGTGATAGTGTCATTAACGGCCAGGGGGACCAGCAATCTTCTATCGACATGATGAATGCCAACTACCTGCAATCACTATCACGCTTTACGAAGTCGGTTACAGCCGAACTGAATAACAAACTAGCTGGCAGTATCAAAATGGACTTGCGGCCTGTGATTGATCCAACTGGGGATGCTTACGTTACTAGCATTTCTAACTTGCAAAAGAACGGCACGATTGGCGCAAATCAGGCCACCTGGCTACTTCAACAAGCAGGGTATCTACCTGAAAATATGCCAGCAAAGGAAAAACCGCAAGCACAAGTACAAGCCGTTCAAGTGGTATCTGGCAACGATGATTCAACGAAGGGAGGTGATAGCGATGACGAAGATTCCGATTAAAGGTGTTGTATCAAGTAATGACGATGCCGTGATTTATGACTGGCTGGGGATGGATTGTGCCAGCCCTAAGCAGGTGGAAGACGCACTAGCCACCAACGACGGCAATGTTGAGGTCAATATTGCTTCTGGTGGGGGGAGTGTCGCGGCTGCTTCCGAAATCTATACGATGCTAAAGGCCTATTCAGGGAAGGTAATTGTTAATATCCAAGGACTAGCCGCTTCTGCCGCTTCGGTAATTGCGATGGCGGGGGATGAAATCAATATGTCACCAACTGCACAGATGATGATCCACAAGGCTTCAATGTACACGGCGGGAAATGCGGACGACCTAAATCATGATGCGAAGTCGTTAGACGTGGCAGACCAATCGATTATCAATGCCTATGAGGCGAAGACTGGCCTGGGGCGTGATGACTTGTTGCAAATGATGGCCAATGAAACCTGGATGTCGGCACAGGATGCCCTGGATAAAGGGTTCGTTGATAATATTTCAACTGGCGCTCAGCAGCCACAAGTGGTTAATGCTATTGCCACGCCAATGTTAAATGCTACTGCGATGGATAAGATCCGCACGGTACTAGCTCAATCCAAAAAGCCTGCGCCAGCGCAGACAATTGATAATTCACAGGAGAAGGAGCTAACCCCTAGTCTACGTGACCAGAAGTTGGCGATTTTACTAGGAAAGGATGATGAATAAAATGGGAATTAATGAATTAAACGATGCTTGGATTTCAGCCGGCCAAAAGGTCGATGACATGAACGCCAAGTTAAACGCGGCGGTTCTTGATGATGCCTTTGATAAAGATGCTTTCAAGAGCATGAAGGCGCAACGGGATAACCTAGCAGCACAACGGGACGCTATTAAGGACCAGCTTGATGAAGCGCGGGCTTTAGAAGTTCGCCAGATGGATAATAAGGACAAGCAACCATTAGATAACGGTCAAAAAGGTGTTCGGGATCAATTTGTAAAGGAGTTCAAGAACATGGTTACCTCAACTCAAGAGGGGAAAGGTAATGGCGGATTAACAATCCCAACCGATGTTCAGTACACCATCAATCAATTGGTACGACAATTTGCTACTTTGCAAGGTCTAGTTAATGTTGAATCAGTTTCGACTACTTCGGGTTCACGGAATTACGAAAAGCTGTCAGATGTTACTCCATTAGCCGACCTTGATGATGAGTCGGCTAAGATTGGTGACAATGATGATCCTGAATTGACATTAATTAAGTATGCTATTCATCGTTATGCAGGAATTACGACCGTCACGGATTCTCTGCTAAAGGATTCTGTTGAAAATATTATGGCTTGGTTATCAACTTGGATTGCCAAGAAAGTAGCGGTTACTCGTAATCTGAAGATTATTGAAGCAATGGGAAAAGCTGCTAAGAAGCCAACGATTGCAAAATTTGATGATATTAAGGACCTTGAAAACAACACTCTTGACCCTGCCATTATGGCAACATCAACATTTGTAACCAACCAATCAGGTTTCAATGTTCTTTCTAAGGTTAAGGATGCACAAGGTCGTTACATGCTTCAACGTGATGTTACTCAACCTGATATTTACCGGTTAGATGGAAAGACTGTTACTGTAATTGCTGACCGCTGGTTGCCGGATGTTAGCGGTGCTCACCCAATCTATTTTGGTGATTTGAAGCAAGGTATTACCTTATTTGACCGTGAAAATATGTCCTTACTGTCCACTAACATTGGTGGTGGTTCATTTGAAACTGATACAACTAAGATTCGGGTTATTGACCGATTCGATGTTGAAGTTGTGGATGATGGTGCATGGGCAACTGGGTCATTTAAGGAAGTAGCCAACCAAGCGGCTACTACCCCAGCAGATAGCGGTAAGACGGCCTAGATGAAAGTAGGTGAGCTGATTGGCTGATTCAAATGATAAGTTATTAGAACAAGTTAAAGGATTACTGTACCTGGACGGGTCAGCGGACGATGACCTATTACGGGGGTATATTACGGCTGCTGATCAGTTCATTAAGAACGCCGTTGGTGATAATAAAGGCTTCTATGCTAAGGATAATGTTAAGCCACTGTTTGAAAGTGCCGTCAAAGCATTGGCAGGTACCTATTATCAGTATCGGTTGGCATTATCTGATACTCAGACGTTCCCTATTAATCTGACCGTTAATAGTATTATTGGTCAGTTGCGGGGGCGCTATGAATTGGAAGTAGGTGACGATGATGAAACTAGCGATCAGTCGGCTCAACCATCTAATTGATTTTGGAGTGACAGAACAGGTCGATATGGGCACCATTGATGGCACTACTGCCCAATTTGTATCAAAACAGCGGTTGCACTGTGCCTTTTATCAGCGTTCTCAAAGTCAACAGTATTCATTGCTGGGGACGAAGCTAGAAGACACAATCGTGGTTGCTGCGCGGTCACAGTACCATGTTGATAAGTCCATGCTGGCACAAATTGATGGGGATGTTGATGTAACCTATCGCATTGTCGCGATTAGCCGAGATGATAGTCACTCACTACAACGCTACGACTTGATTACGTTAAAAGACGTTACGAAAGGTGATGAGTAGCATGGGAGATTTTGGCTTGCAGCTTGACCAGTTTGTTAATCAGGTGGAAAAGCTCGCGGTTCCGAACTTGGAAGTACAAAAGGCGATGACCAGTGCTGGCGCTAAGGTATTAGAAGAGCGGCTGCGGGAAGCTACGCCACGGACTAACCACAAGGATGTGAAGTACGGTCACCTTCAAGATAATGTTATGAGTCAGGGGACTGATATTAACGGTGAAGATAATGGAAATGCTACGGTTGGGTTTGGCAAAAAGGCCTATATTGCTCGTTTTCTAAACGATGGCACTATTAAGATGGCAGCTACTCATTTTGTGGATAATGCCCGCCGTGCCTCTGCGGATGATGTCTTTAAGGCCGAAAAGAAGGTCTGTGATGAAAGGCTGGGTGGTAAGTAATGAAACTGCCATCGCAGCAAGCGTTGGAGCTGATGGGGGATAAATTTCCGTGGATAAATCATTTTTACCGGGAAGCTGTTCCTCAGGGGGTAGAAATCAAAACTTCCGAGACCATTTGCGTCATTAGCGAGTGGCTAAACGAACCAACCTATTATGCTAACCAGACCTTCAAGGGCTGGACAATTGGCGTAGAAGTTCATATCTTTTACAAACTTCATTTGGAGTTATCGACTTTGGATGAAGAAATGAAAATTGCCCAGCTATTTGTTAAGGATGGTTGGACAGTCGAAAATTCAAGAAATCATTTAAAGGACCCTGACACACAGCAAGTGGACAAGGTCTTTTATTTTGCCAAGGATTTAATAATAAAGGAGCGTGAAAAATAATGGCAGGTATGTCTGTTAAAGGGATCGACTTTGTCATGGGTGGGATTACCGATGACAAAGGAGTCCTAATTACTGACCCAGATAAGGGCGGCCTCGGTGCTGCTGGGATTGCCCTTTGGGATGGTGACGGTGACGGTGCTACCACTGCGAACGTCACTGCACTTGAAGAAGCTGGTCAACAGCAATACGCTAACAACAAGGTTAAGCGGATCAATCACGGGGTTCCGACTCCTCAGCTGGCTCTGACGATGTTGGATATCCCATTTGACGATGCTAGTAAGATGGTTGGTTATGGTGCTGTTAATGGCGGTCGCGTATTGGGAAGTAAGAAGCCTCATGTTGCAATTTTGTTAGCCACCCATGACTTTGACGGCAACTGGTTCTTTGAAGGTTTTGCCAATGGTGAAATGATTATTCCAACCCGGAACCACGGGACTTCTAATAAGAACGAAACTGATAGTAATGCGGCCTTCACTTACCAAGCAATGGCACCAATTCCCAATAACGTCTTTCTAAATGTGGATGGGTCACAGCAGTCTTATAAGATGTATAACACTGGGGACTCCAAGTCCTGGAAGGGCTATGATGTTATGCTGGCAGAAGTGTTTGGCGGGTATAAGGGTGATAATCCGATGGCTTCCTACATCCAAGCCACTGGAACCGATAGCTTTACCAATACCAACCAGGCGGACGTTAATAAGCCAACTGCTTAAAGTAATGAGTCGCCACTGAAATACACAATACGCAAGGGCGGCTATGAGGAGGGGAAACAATGGTTGTAAGATTGAAGACGGATAAAATCGGACTTAAAAATTCAGTCAACGTTCACGCTAATTTGACCAACGTGGATAAAGCTGATGAAATGATGATTGCCCTGCTTTCGTTAAATGCTGCTATGGAAGAAGCGGATCAAAGTACCGGCTCGGAAGATAGCATGAATCAGACCTTAGTAATGCTCAAGAAGGAACGGGAATTTGTCCAAAAGTCACTTAAATTTCTACAGGATGTTCTTAAACTATCTGATAAACAATTGGGTGTCGTTAAGGACCATATTGATTTTAAGGTTCTGGGTGAATATCTAAGCTACGTATGTAATCGAATCAAGGGCGTTCCGGAAGCTGCTTACGAAAAGGAACAAGCAAAAGCGGGCCCAAAAGGACGGTCGGCCAGCTCAGACGGGCAATAGAAGATTATAAGCAGGAAATCGAAGATCGCAATTATTTCCGTCAACAGTTAATGCTTCAGTCCGGTATTTTGCCATCTGAACTAGATCGGGAAGATTATTTTGAGCTTCTAAAAATCCAAAGTGCTAAGGCTCGTGAAGATCGGCCAATCAATGCTGCGGAAGGGTTCAAGAAGATGAATCAAATGTTTGGTGGCTAGTAATCACATAAGGGCTTCCTTAATAGCTTAATAAGTTATATAATTAAGCTGTTAGGGGGATGACTATGGATAAGCGTGAAGCCAAAGCACTCTACAAAGAGTATAAGCAAAGCGATAACATTCCTTTTTTTGATATGTATTTTGATGATGAAAAGAAGCGGCTGTTTATCAAAGAGAGTCCGATTGCTGATTCGCAATTGATAAGTTATTCAGAAATTATGGACCATATGTGGTCTAAAGACGAGAATACGATTAATAAGGGGCACCCAATTTGGGGAGCCATTATTGGTAATATGATTGGTGGCTTCGGTACAGGATTTCTTGGCGCTCTAGCTGGTCAAAAAGCTCAGGGGAAAGAAGTCACTTACACTTTTAATTCCCACTTAACTTTGTTTGTTGATCGAGGTAATACGGTAGATTTAATTGAGCACTATCTATATCCGGGTTCCATAAAACAAGGTGGCCTGCTTGATAAAAGTTACCAAAAAATGATTGATTCCATTGATGAACGACTTTACCATCTTGAAGGACGGAAAACACCGGCTGAAGAATTAGAAGGGGATGCCTAATTGTGAAGACTTCTCTGGCACAGTTGAGAGCTTCTAAGAAGTGGCAACAAGAGCACCCTAATAAGCAGCGTAACTATCAGTATGGTAGTTACGCCCGGAAGTTTATTCGGGACGTTGCCAATCGGGAACAACTTCTACAATTACAAAAAATGATTAACGACCGTTTGAGTCAGCTGTAATAGCTGGCTTTTTATTTTGCTGGAAAGGAGGTGTAACAGTTTGAAAGTTCAAAATGAAATGGCTACCCGGATTTCCGTTGATACGATTTCGGCCATTACCTCCATGCGGGACTTTCGCAATGCTGTTAGTGCAGTAACGAGCGGCTGGCGGGCTCAAGAACAGGTCTTAAAAAGCTCGGGGCAGTATTCAGAAGCAGTTAAGGCTCGAATTAGTGGTCTTAGCCAAGTGATGGATATTCAGCGGGCCAAGATTGCTGAATTGCGTTCGCAACAAGAAGGCTTAAACCAGGAGAATAGTAAGCAGAGAAGCCAGTGGCTAAACTTGGAAAAGCAAATCAGTCAGGCTAATAAACAGTTGGCTGGTTATGAATCACAATTAAATAAGGCCAAGGGTAATTCTAGCTATTACACTTCTGGGCTAGCTGAAATGCAACGGCAGTATCGTCTTACCTCGGAAGCCTCACGAGCATATGTTGACAGGTTACGGGCAGAAGGAAAAAGCAGGGAAGCCAATCAACATGAATTATCGGGATTAACAGATTCACTTAAATCCTTGGAAAAGCAGCAGGCTACGCAAAAGAAGCTCCTTAATGAAATTGAGCGTCAATCCGGTAAAACAAGTGAGGCTTACAAGAAGCAAGAAACACAGTTGAATCGGACTGGCGAAACAATTGCTAATACTAGAAATCGTGCAGAAGAACTTAAAATCGCCCTTGAACCACCTAAGGGAGTTAAATGGAAGTTTTTCCGCAATCAGATCCTAAATGTTGATAAGGCCGAAGAAAAGGCCTGTCAAACGACCCTTAATTTTGGCAGTGCCCTGAAAGCTAATCTGATGGGCGGCTGGATTCAACAAGGCTTTTCTTTTATTACCAGTCAGTTTCACAGCATTGTTACTAATGGGATGGAAGCTGCCAAAGCTGGTGCCGCATTGGAAGCTCGCTGGAAGAATATTGGGGTATCTGATAATGGCATTAAAGAACTCTCTGCTCAAGTAACTGAATTGAAGACGAACACTAATCTGTCTGCGCAGGCTGTTAACGGTTTGCAAACCCGATTCTATGGGATGACTCATTCAGTTAGCCAAACAACAACGTTAACCAAAGGGGTCGCCAGTTTGGCAGATCAATTGAAGCTATCTGATCAACAGGCAAATGCCTTCGCCGGTGGCTTGTCGCGAATCGAGAGTTCAGGTAAAGTTACTAGTGCTTCCTTGGGTCGGCTAGAAAAACAGGCACCAGGATTAACTGCTGCCATGTCAAAGGCGTCAGGAATGTCACAACAAGCCTTTAAGGACTTAATATCGTCCGGCAAAATGACTACTGACCAATTTAATGACATCCTAACCAAGGCTTCTAAGGACTACAGCAAGAACGCTAAAGCATTTGACCAGTCTGCCGGTGGATCTATGCACCGGTTACGCCAGGAATGGACCACTACACAGGCCAAACTTGCTAAGCCACTATTAAAAGTTTCAGCTACTGGATTGAATGAACTTAGCAATGCTTTGCAGAATAAAGATACTCAGCATGGCCTGCAAATGCTGGCTAAGTTAATGGCAAATGCAGCTGTGCAAGCTGCTAAGTTCATTGGTTTTATCGCTAAGCACCAGTCAGTGGTAAAAACATTTGGTGCTACAATTCTAGGTGTTGGTGTTGCTTTTAAAACAATGCAAGCTACCGTAATGGCGGTAGATATTGTTAAGAGATTTGCTAAGCTGCCATTGATTATTAAAAGTTTTAAAGCTCTGGGCTTGGCCGTGAAGCTTGCAACTGCTGGCTTCAACCCGTGGGTTATTGCAATTGAGGCGGTTGTGGTAGCAATTACCCTGTTGTATACCCATAGTAAGACCTTCAGGAAGATGTGTAGTGAAATGGGGAAGCTGGCGGTTAAGGCCGGTAAAACTATCATCAAAGGATTTAAGGCGGTTGTTAACTGGTTCAAGAGTGATTGGAAACAAATCGCATTATTCTTGGTAAACCCAATCGCGGGTGGAATTGCCTTGCTGTATAAGCACAACAAGAAATTCCGGGGCTTTGTTAATGGACTTGGTAAAGTTGCTAAAACCGGCCTGAAAAAGGTCGGCCACTTCTTTAGCAGTTCATCGAAAAATATCCAAAAAACGTCTTCTCGAATGTGGAAGGGAATTACCAAAACGACCAAGACGGCTTGGCGGAACCAAATCCGTGAAAATCAACGGGGCCTTAAAGACGCCCGGAAAACTTGGAACACGATGAGCAGAAATGTTCAACGAACTTCCAAGAATATGTGGAATCGGGCCAGTCGGGATGCTCGTAATGGCTGGAACTACGTCGCTCGTTGGGGAAACCGCAGTTCTAAAGATGTCGCTAAGACTTGGGACTGGATGAATCGGCAGACAACCAAGGCGGCGCAGAGAATGTTTCAAAAGCATAAGCGGACGTTCAAAGCCGGCTACAAGGTTATTGAAGACCAAACGAAGACGTGGAAAGATTTAACCAGTGGTCATTGGGACCGTTTGGCAGATGATACTCGGCGAACAGCTAATGATATGAACAAATTTCATCAGCGGTTGTTTAAGGATATGTACAATAAGCTAAACGATATGACCGATGGGCGACTGGGTGACATGGTGAAGTCCTGGCAAGATAAGATGGGTAGCATTGGAGATACTGTGGCAAATGCTAAGCAGGCAATTCATACCCACTTTGTTGACCTGGTCCGGGGTATTATCAAGCCATTTAATGATATGCTTGGTGGAATTCAAAAAGGAATTAACTGGGTGTTGGATAAGCTGGGGGCACCAAAAATCGGCGGCACTTGGCAAGTACCAATGCCTAGTTATGCTACTGGTACACAGGGGGCGCACCCTGGTGGCTTTGCCAAGGTCAATGATGGCAAGACCGGCCATTATCGGGAACTGTACCGCTTACCTAACGGTGTCATCGGAATGTTCCCAGCGGTTCGTGACATGGTTGTACCGTTGCCAAAGGGAACCTCCATCCTTGATGGTGAACGTAGTTATTCGTTGATGCGAATGATGGGGAAAATTCCTCACTATGCAGATGGGGTTGGTGTCTTATCTGATATGTTCAGTAATATTGTTAACTCTGCTGGGGACGCCCTTGATGGTATGATGGAAGATGTCGACAAGATCATGAGCCACCCAATTGAGTTCATGGAATCGGTCTTCAAGAAGTTCGTTCGGGTTTCCACACCGGTTAAGTTTGCTAGTGATTTGATTACTTATGTTCCGAAGTTCATTGCTAAGCAGATGGGGGAATGGATTAAGAAGCAGTTTGCAACCTTAACGAATCCCGGCGGTGCTGGTGTTGAACGTTGGCGTCCTTATATTATTCGTGCTTTTCACCAATTAGGTGTAGAGCCGGTGGCGTGGAAAGTTGAAAAACTGTTGCGGCAAATTGCAACCGAATCTGGTGGTAATCCATTAGCATTTCAGCATGGCTATGTTGATGCCAATACTGGTGGTAATGAAGCCCGGGGGCTTCTTCAATTTGCGGGGTCTACCTGGGCGGCAGATGCCTTGCCGGGTCACACCGACTGGAAGAATGGTTACAACGAAATCTTGGCTGCTATCCACGTCCTTGAACGTGGTGGTGAAGGTGGCTGGGGGAATGTTGGTAATGGTCATGGTTGGGAAAACGGTGGCTTAATTAACAAACACGGCATGTATGAAGTTGGGGAGTACAATCGCCCCGAAATGATTGTCCCACTGGACATGTCAAAACGTTCCCGGGCTTACCAATTGCTAGGTGAAATTGTTGCTCGGTTCCATGCTGAAGAGCCAGCCCACAGTGCTGCAACAACGAGCACGGATGGTCGCCGAGAATTGCGTGAGTTAAATACAAAGTTCGACCAATTGCTGGGGATGTTTGGTCAGCTACTTAATTTAAATGGCGGCCAACTTCAAGCAATCAAGGACCAGGGGACTTTTGACGTTAAGCAACTTTATAAGAGGCAAGCACGGGATGCCGCCATGAGGGCATATAGCTAGGAGGTGAACTGGTGGAACCATTTTTCAAAATGAAGGTTGGCAATGGTGATGAATTTGATATTACGGATAAAATTCCTGATTTGAAGTATCTAGGGGTTGACGACGCTAGTTCGTCGCCACAGTTTACCAATAATTACCAAGACCTGTCTGGCAAAGATGGGTCTTTTTTTGTAAGTCAAACATTAGCCAAGCGAACCTTTAATGAGCGGTTCGTGTTGTTTACTAGGAATTGGGAAGAATACCAATTGGCTAAGCATGAAATTTACAAGCTGTTTGGTCAACGAAAGCTGATTCGGGTTCGGACTGATATCAATAGCGCCAAAGTTTATTTTGGCTATGTTAATGCGTTTGATATTAGTCCAATACAGTCAGGTGCTAATTATGCTAACCTGACCATTCCATTTGATCTACCGAAGCCATATCGATATTCATTATACCGTTCGGACTCTCCTTATACTTTCAAGCAAGCAGGATGGCAGTTTGGTATGAATATCCCAAGCAGAGATGTGCTCAACTACCACTTTATGACCAGCAGTTTTAGAGTCTATAATGCCAGTGATATTAAGGTCGACCCGTATTTTCAGAATCATGATTTGAAGATGATTATCAAATTCAACGGTAGTTCCTTAAAAGTTCATAATAAGACCACTGATACAACCTGGACTTATAACGAAAGTAGTGACGGGAGCCATACGATTATTTGGGATGGACAGTTGCTGTCGACTTATTTAGATGGTAACCAGGTAAACGGTAAGACTGACTTTGGCTATCTTAGTTTAGATCCTGAATGGAATGATATTGAGTGTACTGGAGCTAACTCAGTAGATATTACATTCAGTTTTCCCTTTATTTACCTGATATGAGCGAACTTACTACCCCACTGGTTATCCTGGAAACTAAGGGAGGAAATTTCAATCCGCCTAATAATCCGGGCAAAGACAATATGGCAGTTCTCCAGTCTGTCTTGTCTGATTCAATTTACATTCAGTGGGAAGTCAATAACACATATCAGGCACAGTTCACTGCTTATGATGATGGAAGTGAGGCTTTCAACCTGCTTGAAGTCCAGAACATGGTGAAGATTACGGATCAGTGGTTCATGATTAAGCAAATTCAGCCAGATTATTCTGGGGGTATCACTACCGTTGATGTAACGCTGTCTCATATTTCAAACGAAATTTCTCGAATACGAAGTTACAATGCTAAGAACCTGGTTGATTGGGGAGACCTTTCGCCTACTTCAGAAGATAATCACAAGAATGGTCAGCCGGATCTTCAAGTACCTAGTGATAATGATGATGATCAAACGAAAGAGGTAACGCCGCAGGATATTTTGGATTGTATCTTCAAAAATAATAATTTTGGAGTTACGTACCAAGTAATAGGCAAGTTTAATAAAATTAATGTTGATGATCCGTATGCTAGTGGCAGTGGAAAGGATTATTTAGACAGAATCAAAGAGGCTTGGCCTGACTGTGTAATTTATCCTGATAACCTTAACATTCGCGTATATTCACACGATGAATTTTACAAGAATTATGGCAACCGGATTGATTACCTCCATGATACGGCAGAAATTACTCTGTCATATGATTCCACTGATATGAGCAATTCAGCTCGGTTAGTAGGAGCGAGTTACAGTCAGGAAACAACGGTTGATACCGGGTTGCCCAATGGCAATGCTGGTAAGGGCGCTCAAGCAGTAATTAACGACGCTAAAAAATATCTTGGCGTTCCCTATGTTTGGGGAGGAGCCGGTGGTGCTCGTGGGGGTAACCCATTCAGCGGAATGGATTGTTCTAGTTATGTCTCTCAAGTTTACAAAGATTTTGGTATTAATATCCCTGCCTATGTTCCGTCAATGGAACCATATGGCCATAGAGTAGGCACACCTCAAACGGGTGACATGGGCTTTTATGGTTCACCAGGAGCAAGCTATCATATTTGTTTAGCATTGGACAGTACAACGATGATTTATGAACCCGCTCCTGGTCAGGCCTGCAAAACACAATCAATTGCTTCGTACCCCCCGCAATGGTGGGAACGTAATGACCAAATGGCCGCAATTGTTGGTGCGTCGGGCGGGGATGATGGTGATGCTGATAATACCACGACCGACAGCAAGGAAATGTATTACTTTGCACCCTTCATGTACCAAAACGCGGAAAGTGTTAAGCGTTGGGGAGTGTTTTATACCGATGATATTACTTCCGATACTATCCAAAAAAAGGACGAAATGAAGAAGTATGCAGATACCCAGTTCAAGTTAAACCCTGATCTGGAAATTGATGCTACTTTGGAAGACAATAAGCGGCCAATTGCCGGTGAATTAATTCGGGTCGAAGTTAAACCGAAAAACTTTGTAACCACTGTTGCGGTTGTAGGTTATCAATGGTACCCGTATAGCAAAGCCACCCAATCGACGGAGACGTTGAATTCCAATGGTAAGAACATTCTGGATTATGACAATGCTCAGCGTAGTAAAGTGGCCGCAATTCAAGGCAACGTTCATAAGTTGATGACGAACACTGATACGGTTCAAAGTGGTCAGGAAACCTGGACAGAAAGTGAGGCGGAACAGTATGCCCAGTCCGAATGTAGTTGATTTGTCAGAGTATCAAACTAAGACAGCCAACGGGAAAATGGATATTGATTTTGCCGATCTGAAAGCGAATGGTATTCAAGCCGTCATTTTACGCTTGGGTCACGGAAATACTCGTGATAATGGTGTAGAGCATTTTATTGGACAAGCTCAGCGGGCTGGGTTAGTTATCCATGGCTATCATTTTTACGAAGCCGGGATTAATAACCAAGTTGAATGGTCAATCCAGAATGCTAAGGAATTAGGACTTGCAGCCAATGCCTACTACTTTTTGGACATGGAAGGCAAACTTCCGGGAAATTGGCCGGAAATATTCCGGGCGTTCTATCGGAATTGGAAAATGGCTGGTTGGAACGTCGGCTTATATGCCTCGTTGAGTAAATACAGTCAGTTTGACTTAAACGAGTTTAAAACGAATGAGGTCTATAAGTGGGTAGCTGCCTGGGATGCTGAGCATGCACCGGAGATTGCTGACGTCTGGCAATACAATTGTTTAACTGGGTTAGGCAAGTATTCCTTAAAGTTGGATAAAGACGTTGATATTACTGGTAAGCTAATCCAGAAGATTGAAGCACCGGGCAAACTTGAAACTGATCCCGACGGCCAGTACAAAATCAAGGCTGGGGCCTTCGTTGGCTTTGATTACTCAACTACTGACATTATTGGTGGAAAGATGTTGGTTTCATCGCCGAATGGTGTTGATAAGATTCCTAAATTAGGGCCAGACGGGTCGTTCTTCTTTAACCGGGAAGACGCTCACCGGATGTTGCCTTATTTGAAAGACTTTATTACCCAGCAAATTCAAGCCGCACGGTTACTTACCTGGGATGACATCAAGGGTAAACCAGACGTGGTTCTTCGGAGTGACTTACCGGACTTTAATCAGTTCGCCTTGAAGAAGGACCTGCCAGCCCCCGTGGACCTGTCGGGGTATGCTAAGACTGATACTGTCGAAGCTGTTAAGGCAACCGCTGAGAGTGCACTAAGCAATGCTGAAAAGGCACAATCAACAGCGGACGCCAACAGTAAGGCACTGTCTGTCAAGGCTAACAAGTCGGAAATACCGGATATATCTGGCCTTGCCAAAAAATCCGATATTCCTAGCGTAGCAGGTTTAGTAAAGGAAGCTGAGCTAGCTGATTATGCGAAAAAGTCCGACATTCCTGCACCAGTTGACCTGTCGGGGTATGCTAAGACTGATGTGGTTGATGCCGTTAAAACAGTCGCCGATAAGGCACAAGCAATCGCTGACACTAACAGTAAACTTTTGGAAACAAAGGTTGATCGAAAAGATTTGCCAACAGTACCAACCGATCTGGTGCATAGTGCTGAGTTAGATCAGGTCAGAATTGATGTTAGCCAGGCTCAGCAAGACGCTGCTCAGGCAATGGCGAATGCAAAAAGTGCAAAAGCCACTATTGATACCTCAGATGAATTCACAGTGAAAAAGCCTTCCGAGTATTCGGAGGGCTTTTCTCATGAGCTTAAACAGGTGGCGGCTATGATTCCTGACCGATCTGGCCTTGATAAAAGTGCTCAGGCGGGTTCGATTGCCGTCTTGTCGACTATGTCATATGGCAACTACGCTCGTCAGACGCTCAAAGTGCTGGACAGTCAACGGCCTATGACTTTTATTAGGAACGGCTCTGGTGATACCTGGTATCCATGGGAGACTGTCACAACAACGATTACAGTTGACTGAGTTGTATCACCATTTTAAGGGGGTGAGGAAAACGGCTAACCAGATTAAATTGCATACAACCGATTTACCAACATCGTTAGATCAAGACTTTTATGATGACTTAGTAGAGAACTTTCGGTTAATTGAACAAGCGTTGAATAATTTTAATAGTGAAATCAATTCGCTGAATGGACAATTCAATGAATTGAATAAAGATGAAATCCAAACAGAATTAATCAATGATGCAGGGATTACCGTTACTGATAATGATGGTGAAACCAGTGATATTGATATTAGTGATACGGGTTCATCTGAAATTAGCTAGAGAGGAGGGATTAAATTTGTCTGTTAATGTAACGCATAACAACAATGGTCACCATTACCGGATAGCGATTGATATTGCTAAAGAAGGGGCCGAAGTGTTTGACCTAACACCTTATTTTAAGGGTCGAGTTGGCGATAATAACTTTGGATTACAAATCGTATGGTACTACCAAGGGCAACTATTAGATGTTGAGGGGATGAAACCCTTTATTCAAGGAAACGTTGGTCACTATTCATTTGATGATAAGAAAAATCTGCAAATGGCACCGGACGCTGGTACTGTTTCATCAACTGGTGATCCGAAGGATTGTCAGGCAAATGGACAAGCTCTATATCGTTTTCCTGAACAAATGTTTCCTAAAGAAGGTATTTTCAAAGGCTTTATCGGCCTACTTGATGATTCTGATGACGGTGGCCATACTCACTTAACCGGGGTCAACATCTGGTTCAGAGTGCTTGGTGGTGTTGCTCAGATGGGTCGGGCCTGTGATTTCTATATTAGCGACCTAGATACCGCGATTGCAAATGCTAAGGAAAAGCTACGGCAGGCAGGGATTGAACATGAAAAAGAATTTGAAAAGATTCTATCTGACTTGCAAACCAAGCAAACAACAATTTCAGCTGAGTTGGACAAACTTGGTAGTGACTCCAAACAGCAATTTGGGGAATGGCTTGCTAAGTATAAGCAGGCATTACAAGATGCACTGGCTGCTGTTGATGATCCTAAGGAGGGCCTCCTGGTCCGTTACAATGCACTGAATGCCATTGCTAAGCAGATTCAGGAAACACTAAAAGATGCCCAGTTCCACGATCGCGTTTTCCAATATGAAAATATTGAGAAAATGAAAGCAGCTCTTGTTCCCATGCCAGGTGACCTGGTGGTTACCCAAGGCTGGGAAGCCCGTGACGATGCTCGCGGCGGCTTCTGGCGGATTCGGGTCAAGCGTGATAATGAGACGGCCAACGGTACGACCACCATTGAGCTGGGCACTGGTTATATCGCAGAGCGGGACTTCGGCATTGTGCAAGATATGGCCCCGATTCATATGGGGACTGTAACCTACGAAGCCAAGGCGGACGCTGACGGCTTCGTGGATTTAATGCCGCCCGTGCATATGTATGTATCAAAGTACGGGGCCGGAATTGCCCAAGTCGATGTTGATGAAGCCGGCGGGTCCGAGGTCAGCGAGGTTAAGGTGCAACCAGTTTTTGATGGCAACAAGTGCGAAATTTACATTTCGCCAGCTGACATTCGGTTTAGAATGCCAGGCATCAATCTGGAAACGCCTAGCTCTGCTGAATGCGACGGGCCAAACGTGTATGTAGTATCAAATATCTATACGCTGACCCTGTCACTCAAGGGGGCTAAGGCAACCGGCTTCACGATTGATAAGGACTTCATTACGGAGTACCGCGATTTAATGACAAACTTATAGGAGGTATAAAGAATGGCTGATGAACTAAAAATGGTGCACGGCGAGGGCTTGTGGCAAGACAAGTATAACCGCCTCGTTGATACCGTAGAAAAAATGGGGGGGGGTAGTAAACGGCCTCCAATGGTCGAGTAGAACAGACTTGGGCATCGTTTTACCTGCTGGGCTTGAGTATTATGACCAGCACTGGTACACGTACGCACAAGTTGGACAGCGCAAGCTAGTTCATCTTCACCTCAGCTTAAAGGTTACGGGTGAGGTCAAAGGAAACATCGTTTTGCCGGACGCGATCAAGCCGTGGGCTCCAGCTCAAGGGCTTGCGGCCGATCACATCTTCTGGTCCTATTGGGGATCTATCGGATTCTACCAGCTTGCAAATCAACGACCGCTGGCGGTCGGAGATGGCTTGCTAGTAGACAAAGTATATGTAATCTAGTCGGGCGTAATGCTCGGCTTTTATAGAAAGGAGTTGGGCATATATGCCTGAATTGCAAACTTTAGCACACGGCGAACAGAACTGGGATAGCAAGGTAAACGCCGCCATTGATTACTTGAATAAGACGGGAGAAAAAGTTGACAATCTTAAATGGACTGAGTCAACCGATGAGGGTATCGTTCTCCTAAACGGCTTTACTGGCTGGGTGAACTACTCCTATTTACAAATTGGAGATAAGAAATTGGTAAACCTGAATGGCGCTCTTAAAGGAAAGCTAGAAAAGGGGAAGAGTGTTGATGTTCTTACCATCCCAGACATTGTTAGGCCGAAAAATGCTATGATACAGCGGACCTACTGGAAGAACGTCATAACTATCATAGATAACAAAATAGTAGCTTATAGTCCAGACGATGATACTAATCCATCGTTCTGGAATGTGATTTTTAATTTTATGTACAAAATTTAAAGGAGGAAACGAAATGAAAGCAGTATATCGTGCTGACGCAGGCAACCGCACCTTAACCAGCTCTGACGTGGTTGCGGACGACTATCAGCTCAAAGACAAAGAAACTTTCGAAGACCCAAGCGGTAAGCGGTCACCTGCCAAACTGACAGCAACAGGTGGGCCTTGGATTGACGCTACCGAAGAGGAGCACAAGGTTTACATGGAAGCCCAGCAGAAGGCATGGGCGGCTCAGAACCCTGGTGCTCTGCAACCGCAGGAGCCGGATAAGGGTGACCAGGCTGTCAACCTGCTTGGTCAGCAGATTGCCCAGATGAAGCAACAGCAGAGCACAATGCTCCAGTCTATCAACACTCTCGGACAAATGATTGCCAAGGGCCAAGCTACGAACGCAACGGCACAAGCATAGGAGGTAATTTATTATGGTTGAATTTGTAAAGTTAATGGCAGAACTGAACCAGGACATCAAGCCGTACGTGGTATTCGGTACCATCACTGCTGAACAGTACAAGGAGTTCACTGGCAAGGACTACGTACCAGTAGCAACGCCAGCTGTCTAGTCAGATGACATAGTCGCCAAAGAAATACACAATACATAAATAAGCCTCACCAACTCAGGTGGGGCTTTTATTATGGGCGGCTTTTAGGGAGGAATTTGTATGTATAATCCGTGGAAGTTGACGTTGACTTTAGCAATACTCGTTCTTGTAACTGACGCTATTTTTGTTATAGGATTAATTCATCTTTTGTAAAATGTAGGTGAATTATATGTTTAATGTCATGATGTCAAATAGTGATTTGTTCGACAAACTATATCAAGAAATTAATCGGCAAAACACATTCTATTTTTGGTATATTAGTGCTCTTTTAGTTATTATCGGTTTAGTATTGGGATTTTTCGGTGTTCTGCAATGGCGACTTTCCGATAAGCAAATTCAACGAATGAAAGACGACTCTCTCAAAGAAGTGAAAAAGTCCTATATAGACGTTCTCGATGGTAGAATCTCAATGCTGGAAGAAAGAATTAAGAATCATTTGGAATTTAGCAACAAGCAAGAGATTAAATTAATGAACTCTTTTAATAACTTAGTTTCAAGTTTGCCAGGTAAGCAAGGAGCTGATTTGGTTGAACAATGCAATAAACTAATTAGTGCAATTGACCATAGGTCAAGTCCAAAATGTTGGTGTAAATTAAATTCCGCGAATTTATCATTTCACAA